>Ga0187894_10000058_pt1 | contig 141446 bp, 132 predicted proteins | sample GBC1701081metaG_FD_136650 | JGI IMG/M metagenome (GOLD analysis project Ga0187894, IMG submission 136650) | White microbial mat communities from a lava cave in the Kipuka Kanohina Cave System on the Island of Hawaii, USA - GBC170108-1 metaG ... | reverse complement strand
CCATGAACGCCGGCCGGCTCTGAGCGCAGAGCGCGGGTAGGGTGCCCGCGCGACAATCAGACAAGGAAGAGGCGGAAGCGCCTGCGCCGGATCCCCCCCAAGTTCCGCACGCCTGCGCTCCCGCCTTCCCCTGAAATCGGTCAGTTACAGGCTCGGGAGCCGCAACTTCATGTCTTTGATCGGCAGCTTCGGGCCGGACTTGAGGGTCAGTCTCGGGCGAGGCGGATCAGGAGCTCGAGGTCTCTCGCGAGCTCCTCCAGCTTCGCGGGGTTGCCGGGTCGGAGGCCGGCGGGGGCGCGCTCGGCGGCGCCCAGGTTCTCGAGCAGGCGGAGGGCGTTGGCGAAGTTCAGGTTCGAGAAGAGCTCGGGGGACTGGACGCGGTCCTGGAGGAGCAGCTGGCGGCCGATCTCGTGACAGCGGCGGAGGACGGCGTTGTTCGGCGTAGGTGACTCGGCGGGCAGGCGGCGAAGTGTCTCGGTGACGACCCAGTAACTCTCGAGGAAGTCGAGCAGGATCTGGGGGCTCGCCGCGAGGAGCGGGGGCAGGCCGGCGGAGCGCTCCCGCGCCAGGAGCTGTGACTCGCGCTCGATGTCGCGCACGAAGGCGTCTCGCTCCGCGAAGAAGAACTCGAACTTCAGGAACTCGCGCAGGCGCAGCGCGAAGATGGACATGTCGCGGTCGGCGGCGGTGCGCGCGGCGCGCGTGGCCAGGTCGGCGATGGCGCGGTTGATCAGGAAGTGAATCGCCGTGTTGCGGTAGTAGGACGCGGCGTGGTGTCCCGTCGCGCCCACGAGATACACGGGCTCGACGCCGCCGTCGTAGCGCTCGATGACCCCCGTGGCCGAGAGCGCGTCGCTCGCGGTGGCCACGACCGCCTGCGCGCCCGCGGCGACCTCGGCGGTCATGCCGATGCCGCGCTCGCGCGCGTAGTCGATGAGGCGGCCGGCCTGTGTCTCGAACTCGCGCTGGGTCAGCGCGCGGCGGCCAGCGCCCACCAGGACCGAGCACGCGACCGACGCCGGAGTGAGTGGCGTGACCGCGTTGATCCCGTTCGCGATGCGGAAGGCGAGCTTCTCGACCACCAGCTTCTCGTCGCTCGTCCGGTCGAGATACTCGCGCAGCGAGATCGGCTCGGCGAAGCGCATGTGGATGCGCCCCAATTTGCGCGAGCGCGCGGCGTGGATCTGGCGCAGCAGGAACACGAAGCTCTCGGCTTCCTTCAGGTCGCCCAGGTTCTGTCTCACGTACTCGGCCAGCTCGAGTATCTGGTCGTACGCGATCGCGACGGGCACGAACAAGACTTCGCCGATGTCGTGGCGGCGCGCGCCGTCGACCACGTAGTTCAGGATCCCGTATCTGGGCGGCAGTAACTTGCCCGAGCGCGACCGGCCGCCCTCGATGAAGAACTCCTGGTGGAAGCGGTGCTGCACCAGCGTGTTGATGAACGCGCGCAGTGACTCCTTGTAGATCGGGTCGTCGGAGAAGCTGCGCCGCAGGAAGTACGCGCCCGTGCCGGGCAGGATCCGGCTCATCGGGAAGAACGCCATGTTGATGCCCGCGGCGGTGTGAGGCGGCGGGAAGCCGAACGACGACAAGAGCGAGTACAGCGCCAGGTGATCGAAATTCGACTTGTGCGACGGAATGAACACGAGCGGCGCGCGGCGGCCCAGCTCGCGCAGCTTCTCGAGCTCGCCGGGGTCGACGTCGATCTCGGGCTCGTACGCGAGCGTGTAGATCCAGCGCGTGAAGCGCCGGAAGATCTCCATGGCGAACAGGTTGTGACTCGTGGCCAGCTCGCGGAGTGCGCGCTCGGCGCGGCCGAGTGACTCGTCGCGCGTCAGTCCCTGGGTGGCGCCGGTCGCGGCGATCGAGTCGCGGAAGCTCGGCTCGGCGATGATCTGCTCGACGAGCAGGCGCGGCACCTTGTAGCGGTCGCCGAAGACGCGCCGCTGAGCGAGTGACAGCGCCTTCACCGCCTGCACGCGCACGAACGCGGACAGCGCGAGCTTGTCGCCGCGCGCCTGTGTCTCGCTCTCGAGCCGCGAGCGCGTGCCGGGCGCGCCGATCACCACGCGCGCGTAGCCGCGCCGGAAGAGCCGCAGCCAGCGCGTCCATTCGGGCGGGTCGTACGGGTTGCCGAAGGGCAGATTCCAGAGCGACGGCGCGCGTCGATCGGGCCCCACAACACCTCGATCGGAACGAGATCGACCTCGACCCCCGCGGCCTGCGCGAACGCGAGCAGACGCGCGAGCCGGTCGGGTCCGGTGCGCGGCGGTGACAGCGGCACGAGCACGGGCTCACCCGCGAGAAACGCGGGAGACAGCTCGGGCGCGCCTACGCCGCCGTGTGTAGCCGGCACCCAGCTCGGCGCGGGGAGACCCGCGCGTGACAGGCTCGCCAGCAGCACGCGCTGATCGATCGCTGACTCGAGCGGCGCGAGATAGATGCGCGCTCGCGGCGGCGAGCCGGCGCCGAGATTCTCGATCCCGGGCGCGTGCACGACCGGCACGGCGAACAAGCCGTTCGCGCGACGCGCGGGCCGCAGCGGGACCAGATCCGACACGGCGCCACCATACCGCGAAGCGGAGATACCGGACAGCGGCGCGGCTGACGCGCCGCGGCGCGCGAGTCGCATTCATGGGTCCCGCCGCGCGCTCCGATAAAGCCACGAGTCGCGCGACTTTGCGAGGAGCCTCTGCGCGTGCGCAGCACCCCCAGCCTGTCCGTTCGAGCCACGCTCGTCGTCGTCGCGATCATCCCGGTCGCGCTGCTCACGCTCGGCACCGCGGCGGTGCTCTACTCACTCGGCAAGACTCAGCTCGAGCGCGGCACGCTCGCGCAGCTCGACACGGTCGCGGCGTTCCTCAATCAGTCAGTGCGCGCCGCGAATGACTCGCCCGCATTGGTTCGCGACTCGGCGCTCCTGGCGCTCGCCAACCGCGACGTAGTGCACGTCTCGGTGTACGGCCGCAACGGCGAGTTACTCGCCTCCGAGGGCGATCTCTCGATTCCCGCGCTGTTCCCCGAAGAGCGGCTCATGCGCGTGGGCGAGCGCGTGGTGCGCACGCTCGGCTGGCGCCAGCGCGAGCTGCGCATGGTGCTGCGCTATCCCGAGTCACGCGCGCCGTCGGGCCAGGGCGACGCGCTGATCCGCATCGTGTTGTCGACCGAGAGGGCGATTGCCGAGTACCGCGCGCTGTTGGTGTCGAGCTCGGTGGTGCTCGCCGCGGCGCTGGTCGTCGGCATCGCGCTGGCCGCCGCGCTGTGGCAGAACCTGCTGCGCGGGATCGAGTTACTCGGCGGGACCGTGCGTCGCATCGAGACGGGTGACTTGGGTGCGCAGGTGCCGGATCTCGGCGCGGGCGAGCTGGGCGAGCTCGGCCGTTCGTTCAACGACATGACCCGCCAGCTGTCGCGCGTGCACGGCGAGCTCGAGACTCACCGCGCCACGCTCGAGCAGAAGGTCGCCGAGCGCACGATCGAGCTCGAGGCCGCGCGCAACGAAGCGCAGCGCGCGAACCGCTCGAAGAGCGCGTTCCTGGCGAACATGAGTCACGAGATACGCACGCCCATGACGGCGATCCTGGGCTATGCCGACTTGCTGCTCGACGAAGAGACCGAGCTGGGCGACGAAGCGAAGCGCCTGCTCGAGATCGTGCGCCGCAACGGCGGTCACCTGCTCGACGTGTTGAACGACATCCTCGACCTCTCGAAGATCGAGGCCGGAAGACTCGAGGTCGAGCTCATCCCGACCAGCCTGGTGCACATCGTGGCCGAGATCGCGTCACTCATGCGCGTACGCGCGGACGAGAAGGGCATCGCGCTCGAAGTCACTTTCGCGAGCGCCATGCCGTCCGAGGTGCTCTCCGACCCCACGCGCATTCGCCAGGCGGTCGTGAACTTGCTCGGCAACGCGATCAAGTTCACCGACAACGGCTCGGTGCGGCTGCGTGTCTCGTGGGACGAGTCACAAGAGATCGCGCACGTCGAGGTGCGAGACACCGGCATCGGCATCGCGCCGGAGAAGTGCGCCAACCTGTTCCGCGCGTTCGAGCAGGCCGACAGCTCGATCACGCGCCGCTTCGGCGGCACCGGCCTGGGCCTCGCGATCACCAAGCGCATCGCGAACCTCTTGGGCGGTGACTGCACGGTGGCGAGCGAGGCGGGCTGCGGGAGCGTGTTCACCTTCACGCTGAAGGCGCAGGCCACGCCGGGCTCGAGACTCCTGCAGGCGTTCGACGAGGCGGACCTGAGCGGCGAGTCACGGCGGCCCAGCGCCGCGGGCGAGCGCATCGATGCGCGCATCCTCTTGGCGGAGGACGGCCCCGACAATCAGCGACTGATCGGGATGATGCTGCGCAAGGCGGGCGCCGAAGTCGTGGTCGTCGAGAACGGGCGCATGGCGCTCGAGCGCGCCGGCTCCGAGTCATTCGACCTGATCCTGATGGACATGGCCATGCCGGTCATGGACGGCTACACCGCGACGCGCTGCCTGCGCGCGAACGGAGTCACTACGCCGATCGTCGCGCTCACCGCGCACGCGCTCGCGGGCGAGCGCGAGAAGTGTCTCGACGCCGGCTGCGACGCGTATCTCACGAAGCCCATCGACCGGCTCGCGCTGCTCACTTCGATCCGCGGGCTGCTCGAGAGCGGCGCGAAGCCGCCCGCCGACTAACGCGCGCGGGCGACCAAGGCGCGCAGGCGCTCGGCATACTCCGCGAGCTCGGTCCTGCGCGGCAGGAACGTCGCGCGCAGCCCGCGGCCCGAGTACGAGAGGAACAGCGCGGTCGCGCCCGCCGCTTCGCAGGCGTAGGACACCAGGCTCGCGAGCGCCGCGCCCAGGATTCCGAAGCGCGGGATGAGCACGAGGTTCAGCGCGAAGTTCAGGAGCACCACGCCCGTGAACAGGATCACGAGCGGCCGCTGATTCCCGATCGCCGCGAAGTAGCGCGCGAGCACGCGAGACACCGTGACCAGAGTGACTCCCGGCAACAGCACCAGGAACGGAGTCACTGCGGGCGCGTAGGCCGCGCCGAACAGGAGCGGGATCGCGACCGCGCCAACGGCGGCCAGGCCGAGCGCCGTCGCCGCCATGACGAGCAGGGTGGGGCGCACGACCGCGGCCGTGAACTCCGCGGCGTCGGACTCGAGCGCGCCCGCGAGCCGCGGCAAGAGCACGGTGCCCAGCGCTCCGGGAATCAGCCGCAGCGGAGAGACCACAGACACCGCCGCGGCGTACAGACCGATGTCGAACGCCGAGACACTCAGCGCGGCGAGCAGGAACACGTCGACCCGCTCGTGCAGGTGCACGAGCACGTTCTGCACGCACATCACCGCGCCGTACGCGAGACTCGCCAGCGCCTCCGGCGGATCGAACCGCCACTCGACGCCAGTGAGTGCGGCGATGCGCGCGCCGAAGCCCGCGACCAGCGCGACCTGCACCGCGAGCACCGCGCTCACCGCGGCCTCGAGCCCTCCGCCGAGACCCGGCAGCGCGACGAGCAGCGCCGCGAGCACGCCGCCCAGCTGCAGGATTCCGTACAGGTTGTGCAGATCGAAGCGATCGAGCGCGCGCGCGTACCCGCGCAGCAAGTCACCGATGGTGAGCAGCGGCGCCGTCGCCGCCGCGAGCCAGAACGCGCGCGCCGAGACGTCGCCGAGAAACGCGCGAGTGAGCGGCTCGCGAAACACGAGACACACCGCGAAGGCCGCGCACGCGACCGCCCCGTTCGCGACGAGCCCCGTCGAGAAGGCCCGCGCGGGCGAGACACCATGGCGGTGAGTGCGGTAGATGACCGCGTCGCCCCAGCCCAGCTGCGTCAGCAGGAACACGAGCCAAGTGAACGTGGTGAGCAGCGCGTACAGACCGCGGTCGTCGACCGTGAGCCAGCGCGCCAAGAGGATGCTGGTGGCAAGCCCGATGGGCAGCGCGGCGGCGCTGCTCGCGAAGACCCAGGCGACGTTCCGGGCGAATTGCACGGGCTAGGTGGTCTCTCAGCGGAGCGGCGTGTGCAAGGGCGCGCGCGCGAGTCTTGCCCCCGGGGCGGGCGACGCCGAGAATCGCTGCCGATGAGCGCGGCTTTCGACGGCGCGCGGAGGGGCGCGCAGCGAGTGTTTCGCAGTCTCTGGCGGTCCCAGGACTGCGCCGCGCTCGTGCGCACCCTGCTCGCGGACATGAAGCCGGCCACCCGGCCGGTCGTGTTCGTGCAGACGGGAGTCAGCGCCGCGACGGTCGCGCTGGCCGACGCGGCAGCGCGCGTCGGCGCGGCCGTCTATGCGTGTGACTCGAACCGCGCGGCGGTCGCGGAGCTGCGCGCGCAAGCGGGCGAGTCACTCTCGGACGTGATCTTCCTCGAGGGCGACACGGTCGAGAGTCTCGCGCGCATCTCGGCGCGCCACGAACAGGTGGACTTCGCGCTGTTCGACTCGGAACCCTCGGCGACTCATACGCTGCGCGAGTTCCAGCTGCTCGAGCCGCGGCTGTGCCCGGGCGCGCGCCTGCTCGTCGCGGACGCGTCGCTGCCCAGGGCGCGGCTGGTGCTGGGACCGTGCCGCAAGGGGAAGCTGCTCGTGCCGTATCTGCTCGCGTCGCCCGTGTGGCGCGTGAAGGCGCATCCGCGCACGGGTGACTCGATGGTGTCCGCGATCCACGACCGCATCGGCGCGCGCGCGGACGCGAGCTACGAGGACCCCGCGTACGCCGCGCGCTGGCGCTCGGTGCTCGACACCTAGGGCGCGATGCGCCAAATCACGAGCTGGTGCTCTTCGCCGCCGTACGCGAGATACGGCGTGCCGCGAAACACTTCCTGGTCGCGCCGAAACGTGAGCTCGCCGTCGCGTCCGCCCGCGAAGTGACACGGATACGGCTGCGTGAAGGTCTCGTAACGGCCCGCGGCGACGTCGGGCGGCACCGAGTGCTGCGCGACGTACTGCACGCCGTGTTGCGCCAGAAACTCGGAGAGTCCGCCGCTGCAGAGTGTCTCCTGATACTCGTAGCTGTTCACCACGCCGTCCATGTTCATCACGCGGCGCTCGGAGAAGTAGGTGAACGCGCCGCTGTCCTTCATGCCGAGCACCGCGTCGGGTGGGAGCGACTGAGTCACCCAGCGTCCGGCTTCGCGGCCGGCGATCGTGAACGTGTCAGTGAGTCGCGACAGCGCGTACGCGTGCGCGGCCGCGAGTCCGACGGCGCAGGCGGCGACCGCGCCGCGCGCGAGCGAGCGCGGCGCGCCGCCGAGCGCGGCGCGTGCCAGCGCCGCGACGGCGACGGCCCCGATCGGCACGAACAGCGCGTAGTGCCAGGTGAACACGCCCCAGGTCATGAACACCATCGCGTGTAGGGCTTGCAGCGCGCAGCCGACACCGAGCGCCAGCAGCGTGCGCCCCAGCATCCGGTCGCCATCGCGCCGCAGCTCGAAGGCCGCGGCGGCGAAGGTCACCGCGATCAGCCCGAGATAGGTCGGAATCACATTGCCCGGCAGGAAGTGCAGCTCCGAGTGACTCGTCTTCAGCGCGCCGCTGATCGGCATGACGTGACCGAACGCGAGCAAGTTCCACGCGAGATACGGCGCGGCGAGAAGCGCCGCGGGCCAGAACACCGCCAGCGTCTTGCGCACCGCGCGCCAAAGCCGCGCGCCGAGCGGCGCCGGGCCGCTCGCGAGCCCCTGCGCCGAGACACACCCGGCGCACGCCACCGCGAGGAACACCGAGTCCAGCCGCGCCAGGAACAAGAGGCCGAAGAGCGCGCCAGCCCACGCGTCCGAGCGCCTGGGCTCGGGCGAGCGCAGGGCCGTGCCGCGCCAGAGCTCGGCGATCAGCAGCACGCCGACCAGGACCGCGAGCCCGGACTCGAGACCGCCGAGCAGCACGTTCAGGAAGCGTGGGAAGGCGAGCACGCCCACGCCGAACAGCGCGGGAATCCAGCCGAGCCGCGCGCGCAGCAGCGTGCAGAGCAGGGCGCCCGAGGCGCAGAAGATTCCCACCTCCGCCAGCTGCGCCGCCGGCAAGAGCCACGCCGTATCTCCGCGAGTGAGCCACGCGAGGGGGACCAGACACCACATCCAGAGCGGCTGGAAGCCGTTGGTCGGGGAGATTCCGTCTGCGGTCACCCCGTATCCCGAGGCGACGTTGCGTGCAATCACCAGGTAGTAATAGGCATCATCCTCGAACCGCGGCCAGGCGGAAGCGACGCCCGATGTCGCCCACCCCGCGAGCCAAAGGGCGGAGCATGTCGCGAGCAACACGCAGGCCGTGCGCAGAGCGAAGCGGGCGCTCGACCGCGCGTGGCTCGAGTTCTGGCCCGTCATTCGCTCCTCGCAGAGTTCGCGGGCAGTCCTGTTGCCACATCGGCCGGGGGCGTGCCAACCGGAGCCTGGCTAGGGTGCCCGCGCGACCAGCGCGAGGCCTGCCGAAGTGACTCCAGAGTCGGAGGACGCCCCCGCGTCGCGGCTCCGAGCGGGCTCGCCATGGCCGCTCTTGCTGGGGCTGTGCGTAACCGTGCTGACGGCCGCGGACACCCTGCTCACCGCGCGCGCCACGAAGCTCTTCACCGGCGGCTTCCTCGTGGTCGAGCCGCGCAGCGGCGTCAATCTCGCGATTTACCTGGTCGAGTCACTCGTGCTCGACGTGGCGCTCGTGCTGGGTATCTGGCTCGTCGCGCTGCCCATCTTGCGCCGCACGACGCTCGGGCGCTGGCAGAGACTCGCGGCCGCGGGCCTGGTGGCGCTCGTGCCCCCGCTGTGGTTCGTGTACATCCGCTACGAGCTGTCGCGCTTTCTCGGCGGTGTGCTCGACCCCGATCTGTGGCTCGACCTCGCGGGCGGCTCGCGGGTCGAGTGGCTCGCGCAGGCCCACGCGCAGCTGATCCCAGTCGCGCTGTCGATCGCCGCCACCTTGGCGGCGGGAGTGTTTCTCGTGCGCGCGCTGCGGCGCGAAAGTGACTCGGGCCCGCGCGCCTCGTTCGCGATCCCGGCGCTCAGCCTGGTCGCCGGCGGGTTTCTCGCCGCCTCGCTCGCCTCGGCGGGCATTCTCCGCGTGGCGTGCGCGCGGCCGAATGCGGGCTGCGAGACACTCGAGCGCAAGGCCGCGGGCGCGGCGTTGATCGCGCTGTTCGAGCGCGCGACCGACTTCGACCTCGACGGCTACGGCGTGTTCAAGACCCCCGTCGACCAGGCGCCGCTCGACCCGAGCCGGCATCCGTTCGCGCTCGACGTCCCGGGCGACGGCATCGACCAGAACGGCGTGGGCGGCGACCACCCGGCCGACTATCTCGCGCCCAAGGACGACTTCAGCGACGGGCCCCGGTTCCGCCGCAAGCCCAACGTGCTCGTGATCTTCCTGGAAGGCGTGCGCGCGGATCTGGTGGGCAGCGAGCTCAACGGGAGGCGAGTCACACCCACGCTCGAGACACTCGCGGCCGAGGGCGCGAGCTCGCAGCATACGTACGCGAACTCGCCGTACACCGCGCTCTCGCGCGGCCAGCTGGTGGGCGGACGGCTCGTGCCGTACGAGGGTCAGACGACCTGGATCGAGGACTTCCACGCGAACGGCTACGAGGTGGCGTGGATCTCGGGCCAGGACGAGTCATTCGGGTCACTCGAGAGCCAGATGCTCGGCATCTACCGCGCCGACTACTACTTCGACGCGCGCTCGGACACCGACCGCGACGTGTCGCGCTTCGGGACGCGCGGCACACGCATCATTCCCTGGAAGGGCGTCAACCGCCGGGTGCGGCTGTTTCTCCAGCGGCGCTCGCGCGAGCGCCCGCTGTTCCTGTACGTGAACTACGGAGACACTCACCACCCGTACGATCATGCGCTCCTGGACGACATACTCGGGCTGCCGCGTCTGCCCGCGAGCAAGATACGTCCCGAGAACCCCCAGGGTGTGTTCGAGACCTACGCGAACGCCACGGCGAACGTCGACCGCGCGATCGGCGAGCTCCTGGTCCTGTGGCGCGAAAAGGTCGGCGGTGACTCCGCCGTGATCGTGACTTCGGACCACGGCGAGGCGCTGTTCGAGAACGGCACGCTCGGCCACGGGCTGGCGCTCGACGAGGCACAAACTCGCGTGCCGCTCGTCGTCACCGGCCTGGGCGGCGTCTGGCCCGAGCCACTCGGGCTGAGTGACTTGCGGGGCGCGCTGCAACGCTCGCTCGCGCGCCACGCCGTCGAGCCGGAGCGGGTGGTCTTCGCGCCCGTGCCGGGGCGGCGCATCCTGCAGTACGTGACCGTGATCGGGCGGCCGCGCTTCCTGTGTCTGCGCGCGCTCGACTCGGAGCTTGCGTACGACACCACGCAGCGCGCGGCGCCGGACGACCCGAGCTTCGCGCCGCTGATCTGGTGGTGGGAGGGCCTGCAGCTACTGGACGCGCGCCGCACGGGCGGCGGCTAGCGCTTCCAGCTGCGGCCGCAGCCGCGCCCAGATGCGCTCGCCCACCTCGGCGTGACCCGCGGCCGACAGGTGCACCACGTCGACGAAGTCACTCGGCTCGAGTGACTCGCGCAGATCGAGCGCGCCGGGGAACTGCTTCTCGTACGGGAGCCACCACTCCAGGTGATCGCCCGGCTCCCGCGACGGAATGAACACGGCCACGAGCGGGACGCCGTGGAGCCGTGACTCGAGCTCGCGGATCGCCGCCAGGTTCGCGGCGAGCGCCTCTTCCGTGAGCGGCACGCTCGGGAGCCACGGGCTCTGCGCCTTCCACCACAGGTTCGTGAGTCGCAGGAGCGGCGGGTGCTCGAGCATATCGTACTGCTCGGGCCGCGCGAACGGGCGAGCCAGGTCGATGGTCGGAATCACCGGCACCAAGAGGTCGGCGCCGAGCAGACCGTTCGCCGCCGTCCACGCGACCCAGTTCTGCGGCGACCAGCCCGCCGCGGAGACGTTCACCGACTCGACCTGGAGCCCGTGCTCGGCGGCGAGCGTCTCGACGCGCCGGCAGAACATCCCGCGTTCGGGCACGCGCCCGCTGCCGTAGGTGATCGAGTCACCCAGGAACAGCACGCGAATCACTCCGGCGGGTTTGGGGTCGCGCAGCTCCGGCCCGCGCAGGCCGGGTGAGTTGATCTGGAGCGGCGAGCCGTACGTCGAGACGCGCCGGCCCGGCTCCATGAGATAGCCCCAACGCGGATCCTGACGATACGTCATCGGCTCGCCCAGGCCCGTGACTCGCATGCCACACTCCGCGGCCGCGAGCACCAAGAAGACACTCGCCGCCGCCAGCAGCAGGCGGCGAGTCACGTCGCGTCGCGCACCGCGAACCGCGCGCGCAGCGCGGGCGGGATGCGCGTCGGGCGCAGCGTCTTGGCGTCGACGTACGCCCAGATCGTGACTGCCTCGACGAGCAACGCGCCGTCGGATGCGCGGGTGAAGCGCGAGTGACGCTCGCTCTTCGCGCCACTCATCTTCTCGACCCAAGTCTCTTCCACGATCTCCTCGCCGGGCAGAGCGGGCCGGTGATAGTCGAGCTCGTGGCGGCGCACGATCCACAGCGCGCCCTGCGCGCGCAGCGCCGCGAGACTCCCGCCGTGCAGCGCGGCGTGCGCGCCCGCGAGCTCGGCCACGAACGCGAGCCAGCGCACGTTGTTCACGTGACCCAGCTCGTCGACGTCCTCGGGCGCGACGACGCGCACGCGGCGGAAGACGTCGCTCATCCGGCCTCTTGCAGGAGCGCCGCGCAGTAGTCGCGGTACGGCGACGCGGGCATCGCGCGCAGCGTCCGCTCGAGCCCCGCCGCGTCGAGGAAGCCGCGCCGGAACGCGATCTCTTCGAGACACGCGATCTTCAGGCCCTGGCGCTGCTCGATCGTGGCGATGAAGTTCGCGGCCTCGAGCAGACTCTCGTGAGTCCCGGTGTCGAGCCACGCGATGCCGCGCCCGAGGCGCACCGCGCGAAGTGACTCGCTCTCGAGATACGCGCGGTTCAAGTCGGTGATCTCGAGCTCGCCGCGCGGGGACGGCCGCAGTGACTTCGTGCGCGCGACCACCGTGCCGTCGTACAGGTAGATCCCCGGCACGGCCAGGTTCGAGCGCGGCTGCTTCGGTTTCTCGACGAGTGACACGACCTTGCCGTCCTCGCCGAACTCGACGACGCCGTAGCGCTGCGGGTCGCGCACCGGATAGCCGAAGATCACCGCGCCGGAGCGGAACTCGCGCACGATCTCGTCGAGCCGCATGCGCCCGTAGAACAGGTTGTCGCCCAGGATCAGCGCCACCGGATCGGTGCCGACGAAGCGCTCGCCGACGAGGAACGCCTGCGCGATGCCCTTCGGCTCGGGCTGCACCGCGTAAGTCAGCGAAACACCCCACTGCGAGCCGTCGCCCAGGAGTGACTCGAAGCGCGGCAGGTCGGCCGGGGTCGAGATCAAGAGGATCTCGCGGATGTCCGCGAGCAATAGCGTCGCCAGCGGGTAGTAGATCATCGGCTTGTCGTACACGGGTTGGAGCTGCTTGCTCGCGACCTGCGTGATCGGATGGAGCCGCGTGCCTGCGCCGCCGGCGAGAACGATGCCCTTCATGAGTCCCCTCTGTCCGCGCGCCGATGTTAGTCTCTCGGCCCATGCCGCGCCGCTCCGCACGCTCACTCGCGCTCGCGCTGGGAGGCGTGGCGTTGCTGTCGTGCGCGGCGAGTCTCGACACCAGTCGCCGCGAGTACATCCTCGCTCACCCGCACGGCTGGCTCGAGCTGACGCTCGTGGACATCGCCGTCCCCGACGTCGCGCGCGACGAAGACGAGCCTGGTCGCCGCGCGCGGCCTGACTCGTGCGATCTCGAGCTGCGCGTCGACCGTGAGCCGTTCTTCCGCATGTCGGTGTTTCCCACGGGCGAGCGCGCGCCCTACCAGGTCGACTCAGGCTTCCGCGTGCCCGCGCCCGTCGGGGCGCAGAAGGTGATGGTGACCTATCTCGGCTGCGACGAGTCACCGGCAGGCGAGTACTCGACCGTGACGACCGAGCTCGAGCTCGCGCTGCCCGAGAACCAGGTGATCGAGCTGCATTTCGACGGGACTCAGCTGCGCCAGGAGCCGCCGCGCGCAGACACCGTGATCGAGCTCGACGACGTTTATGAAGCGGTGACCGGCCGGCGCACGAAGTGACTCGCCCCGCGGCGACTCACTCTTTCACGCACTCCAGGATCTGGTCGAACGCGAAGCGGTTCAGCGGGAAGCGGCTGGTGCGAGTCAGTCCCAGCTTCACGCGTCCGAGCCGCGGCACGGGCAGCCCGTAGTCGTAGCCGGTCGCGCGCTCGACGCGGAAGCCGTGCGCGCGCAGCGCGCGGATGATCTCGAACGACGTGTAGATGTGGACGTGAGTCGGGTCCCACGCCTTCCACACCGCTTTGCGCAGGAGTTTCTCGTTCACGTAGTAGCCCGCGAGCCCCTCGGGCGAGAGCCGGTTCGGCGTCGAGAGCAAGAGCCGCCCGCCCGGCGCGAGCAGACGGTGGATGCGAGTCAGGAGTGTCTCGCCGCGCGACTTCGGCATGTGCTCGATGATCTCGAGCAGGAGCGCGAAGTGGTATTTCGCGGCGGGCAGGTCGGCGACGATCTCGACCGCGTCGCCCTGACGGGTCTCGGCGGCGAACTGACTCGCGCTCGCCAGGTTCGTGGCGTCGGTGTCGATCGAAGTGACTGCGAAGCCGCGCGAGGCGAGCAGCTTCGAGTAGAACCCCGGCCCGCAGCCGACGTCGACGGCGAAGCGCCCCGCGCCCTCTGGAATCAGCGCGCGGATGATCTCGACGCGAGCCGCTTCGTACGCGCCCTCGTACTTCGAGAGGTCGAACGGCGTGCGCGTGGCTTGAAAGCCGTCGTCAGCGCCCAAGCTTCGCGATCTCGTCGTCGGTGAGTCCCGCTTCGCGCAGGACCGACGCGTTGTCCGCGCCGAGGTCCGGCGCGGGGCGGTTCGCCGGCATGGTGTGACTCGACATGCGGAACGGCGGTCCCACGCTCTGGAACTCGCCGAGCTTCGGGTGATTCACCGTCGAGAAGTAACCCATCGCGCGCGCCTGCGGGTCGTCGATCACCTCGTGCATGCGGCGCACCGGCGCCCAGATCAGCGCGTGGCGCGAGAGCTCGGCCTCCCACTCGGGGAGCGTGCGCTGCGCGAACACGCCGTCGAGTATCTCGACCAGCGCGCGCGCATTGCGGTAGCGCGCGACCGGATCGGCGAAGCGCGCGTCCTGCTCGACACCAGAGTCGAGTGACAGCGCGCGGCACACATTGGGCCAGTAGCGCTGTGACTCGACCATGACCAGCATGAGCCAGCGCCCGTCCGCGGTGGGATACGAGTTCCACAGCGCGTTGCGCGGGTTCGCGCGGTCGTGCATCGGCGGGCTCTGACCTGTGGCGAGCACGTTCGACATGTCGTTCCCCTGGATGTACAGGCCGATCTGCAACAGAGACACTTCGATCGCCTGGCCCTCGCCCGTGCGGTCGCGCACGCGCAGCGCGGCGAGGATGCCCGCGACGAGTGACACGCCCGCGGCGTGATCGCCGACGCCGGGCCGCAGGAACGCGGGAATCACGTCGGGCGCGCGGAACATGTCCATCATGCCGGTGCGCGCCCAGTACGCCGTGTAGTCGAACGCGGGCGCGTTGGCCTCGTCGCCGCGCACGCCGTACCCGTTCAACGTGGCGTGAATCAGCGCGGGCTGCCGCGCGCGGAGTGACTCGGGATCCAGGCCGTACTTCTTCTGTCTCGCTGGCAACAGGTTCGTGAGCACCACGTCCGCGCGCGCGATGACTCGCGCGAGCGCGTCGCGTGCCTCGGGGCGAGTCAGATCGAGCGCGAGTGACCGCTTGCCGCGGTTGTCCATCTCGAACGGAGGCGCGCCGTCGAAGTCCGACTTGTACCCGCCCATGTGCGGCCGCGTGTGCCGGTAGAGCTCGCCCTCGGGCACCTCGACCTTGATCACTTCCGCGCCCAGGTCCGCGAGCAGCGCGCCCGCCGAGGGCGCCGCCACGAAGCTCGCGACTTCGACGACGCGGATTCCGTCCAATGGAGCAGTCATTCCGGCCATCTTACCCTGGCCACGACGACGGCCGAGCGAAGGCCGCCCTGAGCGAGGCCCGCAAGCGGCGCAGCCGCGCGCAGCGAGCCGCAGGCGAGCGTAGTCAGTCGGGAGCGTGCTATAACGCGGGCCCTATGGCCAAGAAGGGCGCGCGCGAGAAGATCAAGCTCGAGTCGACGGCGGGGACCGGTTTCTTCTACACGACCCGGAAGAGCAAGCAGAACACCCCCGACAAGCTCGAAGTGAAGAAGTACGACCCGGTCGTGCGCAAACACGTCATGTTCAAGGAAGCCAAGCTCAAGTAAGTCCTGAGCCGTGTACGGCCGCGGGCGGCCGCGGCCTACGGCCTCCGCTCGGCTTCGGCTTCGCCTCGCTGCGCGCTTCGCTTGCACCCCCGGGCGTACAATCCGCCCCATGAACTTCGAGCCCGACGCCGACTCCCTCGGCATCACCGCGGAAGTCGAGAAGCTCGCCAGCCGTTTCAACGACGACTACTGGCTCGAGCACGACGAGAAGAAGCTCTTCCCCTGGGAGTTCTACAACGCGTTCGCCGACGCGGGCTGGGTCGGCGTGCTCGTGCCCGAGCAGTACGGCGGCGCGGGCCTGGGAGTCACTCACGCGGGCGCGCTCCTGCGCGCGGTCGCGGGCAGCGCGGGCGCGATGAACGCCGCCTCGACCATGCACCTGTCGATCTTCGGCATGGGCCCGGTGATTCACCATGGCTCCGAGGCGATGAAGCAGAAGTATCTCCCGCCGACGGCGACGGGGAAGCTGCACGTGTCGTTTGGAGTCACTGAGGACGACGCGGGCACGGACACGTCGCGCATCCGCACGTTCGCGCGCCGCGACGGCGACCGCTGGATCGTGAACGGCAAGAAAGTCTGGAACACGAAGGCGCAGCAGGCGCAGAAGATCCTGCTGCTCGCGCGCACCACGCCGCGCGAAGAGTGCGCGCGCCGCCTCGACGGCATGACTCTCTTCCTCGCCGACCTCGACCCGAAGCACGTCGAGATCCGCGAGATACCGAAGCTCGGCCGCAACGCGGTGAACTCGAACGAGGTGTTCATCCGCGACCTGCCGGTCTCGGACGACGACGTCGTCGGTGAAGTCGGCCGCGGCTTCTACTGCCTGCTCGACGGCATCAACCCCGAGCGAATCGTGATCTCGGCCGAGGCCGTGGGCATCGGCTTCCGCGCGCTCGAGCGCGCCGTCGCGTACGCGCGCGAGCGCATCGTGTTCGACCGGCCCATCGGCCAGAACCAGGCGATCTCGCACCCGCTTGCCGACTCGTACTCGGATCTCGTCGCCGCGGAGCTCCTGTGGCAGAAGGCCGCGTGGACGTACGACCGAGGCGAGCCCGCGGGTCCGCTCGCGAACATGGCGAAGGTCCGCTGCGCCGACGCCTCGTTCCGCGCGTGCGACCGCGCGCTGCAGACGCTCGGCGGCTTCGGCTACGCGCGGGAATTCCACGTCGAGCGCTACTGGCGCGAGGCCCGACTCATGCGGCTCGCGCCGATCTCGCAGGAGATGGCGCTGAACTTCGTGGCCGAGCACGTGCTCGACCTGCCCCGCTCGTACTGACTGACTTCGCTCGCCTGCGGCTCGCTGCGCGCGGCTTCGCCGCTTGCGGGCTCGCTCGGGACGGCCCTCGCTCCGCCGACTGACTTCGCTCGCCTGCGGCTCGCTGCGCGCGGCTTCGCCGCTTGCGGGCTCGCTCGGGACGGCCCTCGCTCCGCCCTCCCGCAGCGTACGGTTGCAGGCTGCGGAAGTGGGCGGCACTTCGCTTGATTCGACCTATCCCGCCGACTAACCTGCGCGCCGACCGTCGCGGCGTCATTGGGGGACGCCGCTCTCCGTCGGGAGAAAGGGATCGGACACGAAGTGACTCCCCTCCTGGCACATGACCGTGCGACGGCGCTTCGCGCCGGCCGCGGAGCTGCCGCGCTGGCGTTTGCCGCGTGGGCGCTGATCGTGATCGGCGCGCTCGTGCGCGCGCACGGCGCGGGTCTCTCGTGCCCCGACTGGCCGCTGTGTCACGGGCAGCTCGTGCCCGATTTCGACGCGCGCATCGCGCTCGAGTGGGGTCACCGGCTGTTCGCGGGGACCTTGTCGCTCGGCGTGGCGGCGCTCGGCTTCGCGCTGCTGCGCCGGCGGGCATTGCGCGCGCGCTTCGGCCGCTTGGTCGGCGTGATCGCGGGGCTCCTCGCGGTGCAGGTCGTGCTGGGCGGACTCACCGTGCTGCTCGGGCTCGCGCCGTGGACGGTGACCGCGCACCTGGTGATCGGGAACTCCTTCGCGCTGTCGCTCGCGTGGCTGGCGCGCGACGCTCTCGACGCAGGGCGCGGCGTGGAGCGCGCGAGTCACTCGTTCTCGACGCGCTTGGCGTGGCTCGCTTGCGGGCTCGTCGCCCTGCAGATGGTGTTGGGCGGGATCGTCGCGAGTCACTTCGCCGGGCTGGCGTGCTCGACGTTCCCGCTGTGCAACGGTGACTCGCTCGCGCCGACCCTGCACGGGCCGGTGGGGCTGCACGTGCTGCACCGGTTGAACGGTTACGCCGTGGCGCTCGCGTTCGCGGGACTCACTTGGCAGCTGCGCGGGACGGGCGCGGCGGGACGGCTGGCTCGTGTCGGGCTCGCGCTCGTGCTCGCGCAGGTCGCGGTCGGCGCGGCTAACGTGCTCTTGCGGTTGCCCGTCGAGATCACGGCGCTGCATTCCGCGCTGGCCGCGGGGATCGTGCTGACCACCGGCATGCTCGCGCGTGAGTCACTCGCCGCGACGCGCACCGTCCGTGACTCGGTGATCGCCGAACGCCACGCGCTCGGAGGCGCGCGATGAACGCGTATCTCGCGCTGACCAAGCCTCGGCTCCTGCCGCTCGTGCTCTTCTCGGGCCTGCCCGCGCTGATCCTCGCCGAGGGTCGGTGGCCGTCGCTGCGAGTCGGTGCGTGGACGTTGCTCGGCACGGCGCTCGCCGCCGGCGCGGCGAACGCGCTGAACAGCTATCTCGAGCGCGACCGCGACGCGCGAATGACTCGCACCGCCACGCGCCCGCTGCCCGCGGGAACGCTGCCGCCCACGCGCGCGCTCGCGCTGGGTCTCGTGCTGTCCGTGCTCGGCACCGGAATGCTGTGGGCGGCGGTGGGGATCGCGCCCGCGGGCATCGCGCTCGCGGCGATCCTCTTCTACGTGTTCGTGTACACGCTGTGGCTCAAGCCGCGCACGCCGTTCGCGGTGATCGCCGGCGGAGTGTCTGGCGCGATCGCGCCGCTGATCGCCGACGCCGCCGTCGATGGCACCGTGTCGCTCTCGGGCTGGCTCTTGTTCGCGATCATCTTCCTGTGGCAGCCGCCGCACTTCTACGCGATCGCGATGAATCACCGCGCCGACTACGCGCGCGCGGGGTTCCCGATGTTGTTCGATCGCATCGGCGACAAGGCGACGTGTCAGCGCAGCCTGGTGTGGATCGCGAGTCTCTTGCCCGTGACCCTCGCGCCCGTGTGGCTCGGCATGCTCGGGCTCGGCTACGGCGCCGTGACTCTTGCGCTGTGGGCGTGGTTCTTCGCGTCGGCGGTCGCGCTTCTGCGCCGGCAGGACGCCGAGACCGCGCGGCGCACGTTCCGCGTATCGCTCGTGTATCTGGTCGGCACGTTCGGGGCGATGCTCGCCGACCTCGCGCTTCGGAGCGCGTGGTGACTCGCGCGCTCGCCGCCCTCGCTCTCGCGGTGTTGCTCGCGGGCTGCGGTGGAGACACCAAGAGCGATGCGCAGAAGCCAGTCACTCCCGCCGCGCCCGCCGCCGCTCCCGCGCAGCCGCCGATGACTCCGGCGCCCGCGCCCGCGCCTCCGGCGCCCGCGCCGAGCGGCAGCCTGCGCGGCGACGCGTCGGCCGGCGCCGCGCTCTATCGCCAGTACTGCACGACGTGTCACGGCCCCGGCGGCAAGGGCGACGGCCCGGTCGCCGCGACCCTGAACCCCAAGCCCGCGAATCACTCCGATCACGTGTACATGGCGACCCTCTCGGACGAGCGCCTGTATCAGGTGATCTCGAAGGGCGGAGCGTCGGTGGGTAAGTCGCCGATGATGGCCCCGTGGGGTGGAGTCATCAACGATCAGGGGATCAAGGACCTGATCGCCTTCCTGCGCCAGCTGTCGAGTAGCTGACTCCCAGCGAGACGAGCGCGACCGCCGCGGGAATCAGCGCGAGATAGCAGAGCGCTGCCGCGGCTAGAGTGACTCGAATGCCGAACGCCATGCTGAGCATGACGGCCAGCACGGAGGCGAGCACGCCGGTCGCGCCGTTGATGCCCCAGAACCACGGCGTGGGCGCGGGGTCGACGGCTTCGACGAGTCTCATCCCCGTCGGGAACGCGAAGCCGAGCAGGAAGCCGAGCGGCATCACGACCGCGAGTGACACGGCGACGCGCGCGGCCAGCCCGTGAGCGTGGGTGGCGTGCAAGAGGGCGCCGAGCCCGCCCGACAGCGCCAGGAGATACAGACCGGCCAGCGCCGCCCAGACGGCGAGCGCGCGCGGGCTCGCCAGGGTGACTCGCTCCGATGTGAGGCTGCCCAGCCCCGTGGCCAGGATCAGGCTGAAGAGACACACCGACAGCGAGTAGATCGGGTGGCCGAGATACACGCTCAAGTACTGCAGCAGCGCGATCTCGGCGAGCATGAAGCCCATGCCGATCAGGCCGAAGTAGGCGCTGCCCGCGGCGACCAGGTGGGGAGAGCTCTCGCGAGTCACTCCGCGCAGCGGCATCAGGATCGTGCAGACCACGGCGACGATCGACACGATCAGGATCACGACGAGCGCTCCCGAGGCCAGCAGGTTCCCGGCGACCACGCCGCCGCGCTCCGCGCCGAAGAGTCTGCGCCGCGCCGCCTCGGGGATGTTCGAGAAGCGCAGCTGGTTGAAGAAGAACGGCCGGTCGTCGGTGGGCACGGTGAGATCGAGATAGGCCCCCGCGACCGCTCGGTTCAGTGACTCGAGGTGCCGGCTCGTGACCACGGCCGCGAGCAGCTGCGACTCCGGCGGCTGATCGGGCGCGAGCAGCACCGCGAAGTCGAGTCGCCACACGCTGTCGCGCAGCACGCCGAGCTGCTCGGGAGTGAGTGGCTGGCTCGACATCACGAGCGTCGCGACGTTGTGCGAGCGCGCGACGAACAAGTGGCGCCGCGGGTCCGAGACACCCATGTCGAGCAGCGCGGCGGTGGCGAGCGCGATCATGCGCCCGGCCTCGTTCACGTCGCCGGGGTGATACCAGCGACTGACCGTGAACACGCCGCCGTCGCGCAGGCGCGCGAGGAACGTGCGCCAACCCTCCAGCGTGTACAGGCCGTTCTCGGAGAGACTGAACGCGCCCGCGCCGGTCGCCGCCCAGGTGTCGATCATGCTCATCTGGATCAGGTCGAACTTCTCGTCGCTGCCGGCGAACCAGCTGCGCGCGTCGTCGAGCACGAGCCGCAGGTTCGGCAGCGCCGAGAGGTTCGAGAAGCTCTTCCAGCGCGGCTCGCGCAGGTGCAGGTCGACGAAGATCGGATTCACCTCGACGCCGACGATCTCACTCACTCCGAACAAGTGGGCCGAGAGTATGTCGCGCCCGCCGCCCACGCCGATTACGGCGGCCTTCGTGATTCCCGGCAGGCCGTACGCCAGGTTCACCAGGTCGTAGCGCAGCCACTCGATCGAGGCGCGCGTGCCGTCGTAGTGAGTCATGACCGTGCCGGCCATCCCGTCGATGTTCAGCCACACGTTCGAGACCACCAGGTCGCTCGGCACGGTCGGCGACGCGCCCCAGTAGCGGGGCCGCTCGAGGGTCGGGCCCGACGCGCTGACGCGCGAGTAGGAGTTCCAGCGTTCCCAACGCGCGAGCGTCAGTGACTCGAGCCGATCCTTCACCAGGATCGGCTGGATGCCGACGGGCGAGAGCCAGTTCGCCGCCGCGAGCAGCGCGAGGAGCACGGTGACTCCCGCGGGGCGCCGCAGCCAGATTCGCTCGGCGAGTCTCTCGCGCTCCACTCCGTCCGCGCCGCGCGCGAAACACAGCGCCGAGACACCGGCGATCGCGCCCGCGACCAGGATCGCGGTCGGCGCGTCGACCGCGTTCAAGAGCGCGACCACCGCGGCGCAGCCGAGCGCCGAGCCGGCCAGGTCGACGGCGTACACCTGGCCCACGGGGAACGGGCTGCGCGTGAGCGCGAGGCCGAGCGCGATCCCGGCGAACACGTACGGCACGGCCATCGCTCCGAGCAGCAGCGCCCACGCCACGAGAGTCACCGCCGAGAGACTGAACGTGGTGATGAGTGACAGCTGCACGAGCAGTGACAGCGGCATGCTCACCGCGCACGCGAGCGCGTGGCGCGACAACGCCGACGCGAGCCCGCGCTCGAGCAGCCGCTCGCCGCGGAGATACACGCGCACCGCGCCGATCGTCATGCCCAGCATCGCGACGCTGATCGCGAAGAACGCCAGGTAGTACCACGCGATCACCGACAGGATGCGCGTCTGCACGATCTGGAAGATCAGCAGCGCGAAGCTGATCGAGAAGACACCCGCGAGAAACGCACGCTTGCCAACCACTGCGGCGGCGAGGCTAACACGAGCTAGTGTTGGGGCATGAAGAGGCTATTCGAGAAACTCGGGGAAGAGTTCCTCGCGATGTTGCCGCCGACGATCTTCTTCTTCGTCGCGCTGCACGTGGTCGTGGTCATACGCGTGCTGCTCACGGAGGGGACGAGCTACCAGCCGGTCGCCTCGCTCACGATCGGCGTCGCCGCGCTGATCCTGGGCAAGGCCGTGCTGATCGCCGACTGCTGCCCGGGATCAACCAGTTCCCGCAGCACCCGCTCGCCTACAACATCGTGTGGAAGACGGCGATCTATCTCGCCGTCGCGTCGGTCATTCACTATCTCGAGCGGCTGTTCGAGTTCAGCCGCGAAGCGGGGGGCGTCACCGCGGGCAACGCGAAGCTCCTGGCCGAGATGGTGTGGTCTCACTACGTGGCCGTGCAGATCGTCCTCTTGCTCCTGATCGCGAGTTACTGCACGGCGCGCGAGCTGGCGCGCGTGATCGGCCGGGACCGGATGATTCGCCTGTTCTTCGGCCCGCGGCCGCTGCCTACGCTCTGACTCGCCGTGCGAGCAGTGCCGCGAGCGGCGCGAGCAGGAGCAGCGCCGCGGGCTCGGGCGCGGGCGGCGGCACGTCGACGGCGCTCTCGAACACGACGATCCGCGGCGTGCCGGTCGCGCCGGTCGAGAACACGAACGTGACTAGGCCCGTGGCGGGATCGAAGTCGACGCCTTCCGCGTCGCGCCACGGCTGGCTGAAGAGACTCTCGAAGTTGTTCGCGTTGCTCGAGCCGGGGCCCGCGAGGCCCTCGATCACTTGGCCGAGCAGGTTCAGGATCTCGCGCCCGACTCACCGCCCGAGCTGTCGTCGGTGATGATGATTCGCGAGTAGCTCACGCACTCAGTGAGTGCGGCGAACGCTGCGGCCAGTGAGAACGCAAGACTCGACCGAGACACGACGGCCTCCTATCCCCGACACCATTCTGCGTCGGGGAAGGAGGCCGCGTTCCTTACCAAATCCTCGTCAGGCGAGCGAGCTACGAAAGCTCGGCCGCCGAGTAACCCAGGATGTCGCGGGCGATGATCAGGCGCTGGATCTGACCGGTGCCCTCGTAGATGTCCGTGATTCGGCAGTCGCGGAACCACTTCTCGAGCAGGTGGTCCTGCGAGATGCCCAGTGACCCGAGCAGGGCGAGGCAGCGCTGAGTCGCGGTGCGCGCGATCTCGCCGCCCTTCGCCTTCGAGATCGACGCCTCGAGGTTGTTCGGCTTGGACTCGCCCGACAGCCAGGTGGCATGCAGGACGTTCAGCATCGCGGCCTCGATGTCGGCCTCGATCTCGACCAGCTCCTGCTGCGCCGCCGTACGCGCATGCTGCCCCGCATTCCAATCGACCTCGACGCCCTCGGCCGCGAGTGAGTCACGTGTGAAGTCGAGCGCCGCCTGCGCGATGCCCAGCCCGATCGCCGCGACGGCGGGGCGAGTCATGTTGAAGGTCTTCATGACTCCCTTGAAGCCGCCCGCGCCTTCTTTCGGGATCGACTCGTCGCCGCCCAGCAGGTGGTCGCGCGGGATGCGGCAGTTCGTGAACACATAGGCCGCGGTGTCGTCCGCGCGGATGCCGAGCTTCTTCTCCTTGTGAGTCACTTCGAAGCCGGGCGCGCCCTTCATGACGATGAAGCTCTTGATGCCCGCACGGCCGGCGCTCTTGCCGATCGTCGCCCACACGACCACGCCTTCCGCGCGGCAGCCGGTGGTCACGAAGATCTTCTCGCCGTTCAGCACCCACTCGCCCTTTGCTGCGTCCAGTACAGCGGTGGTCTGCACGGCCTTCGAGTCACTGCCGCAGCCGGGCTCGGTGATCGCCATGGCGAGTGTCTTGTTGCCCCAGCGCGTCTGCTGCTCCGGCGTGCCGGACGCGCGCAGGGCCGCGTTTCCCAGGCCGCCGGTGCCGCGCCGCATGCGCACCGTGTAGTCACCCCAGGTCTGGCCCGCGGTGACCAACATGCTCATCACGCCCATCGACGAATCGAGCTCGTCGCGCTTGGCGAGCAGCGCGAACGGGTTCTTGAAGTCCTTCGCCTCGGGGAGTGTGTCGGGCGCGAACTCTTCCTCGTGCTCGTCGTAGTAGCGGGCGTACCTGCGGGCCACGAGCGCCTCTTCGCGCACGGCCGCCAGGACTTTCTCGTCTTTCTCGGAGAGGGTGAAGTCGATCATTGAGTGACTCCTCGAATTACAGGGCGCACACGGCGTCGGTGGCCGTGAGCGCGCGCGCGTTGCGGTACCACATCTCGACCGGGTATTCGCGGATGTAGCCGTGACCGCCGAAGATCTGCAGGCCGTTGTCGGCGATCTTCATGACTTCGCGGTTCACGTAAGTCGCGGCCAGAGTCGCGGCTCGGCTCGCGTCGACGCCGTGCTCGAGCAGGCTCGCCGCCTTCCACACCAAGTGTCTCATCGAGCTCACTTCGATCTGCATCTCGGCGAGCATGAAGGCGATGACCTGCTTCTGCGCGATCGGCTGGCCGAACGCGATGCGCTCCTTGGCGTAGGGCAGGGCGAGCTCGTACACGCCGCGCGCCAGGCCGAGTGACAGCGCCGCGCCCGCGGTGCGCAGCATGGCGATGAGACGCGCGCCATCGATGCCCTGGTCGCCGCCGAGGCGCGCCGCTGCGGGCACCTCGACGCGGTCGAGCTCGACCGAGAACCGCGGGAGACACTGGAAGCCGAGTGTCTTCTCCGGCTCCGGCGCGATCGTGAGTCCCTTGGCGTCGCGCGGCACGATGAAGGCTTCGAGTCCGGCCACGCCGTCGCGCGCGCCGCGCGCCACGACGATCAAGTGACTCGCGGTCGAGGCCAGCGGCACCAGGCGCTTCTTGCCGGACAACGAGAAGCCCGAACCCTTGGGCTCGGCCACCGTCCGCAGGTTCGTGACTTCGAAGCTGAAGGTCGGCTCGAGGATCGCCAGCGACGCCGCATGGAAGCGCGAGCCGGTGAACAGCGGCAGGAGTGACTTCTTCTGTTCGTCGGTGCCGAAGTCGAGCAGCGGCGCGACGAACAGCGCGGGAGTCATTGCCGCGGCCGCGAGCGGCACGTCGCCCCAAGCGAGCTCTTCGAGTACGAGCGCGTTCGTCACGGGCGAACGGCCGATGCCGCCGCCGCCGAACTTCTCGGGGATCGCGCCCGCGACCAGCCCGAGCTCCCAGCTCTTCTGCAGGAGCTCGTCGGGCAGCTCGTGTTTCTCGTCGCACGCGCGCGCGCGGTCGCGCATCTCGCTCTGCGCGAACTCGTGCACCGTCTGCTGGATGAGCTCCTGCTCCTCCGTGGGACCGAACGCGATCATTTCGTGTCTCCTCGTTCTTTTCTCTTCGGCGAATACGGTTGATGGAAGTACCAGGCGATCGAACCCGCCCGGCCTTCCTTGGTGAGCTTCCCCTCGGAGACCGCCTCTCGGTCGTCCATGAGTCCGATGGCGAGCAACGTCCAGTCACGCGCGTCGGCCGTGTACCGGACGTCGGCGCGCTCGGCGAAGCCTTCGCGGACGCGGCAGTCACCGTCGTCGATGTCGATCACCCAGACGCCGCCGCCCTTGCCTGTGAGTCGCAACTCGTAAGTGACTCGCACGCCGGCCGTGCGCTCGTCGCGCAGCAGGAAGGGCAGGGCCTCGACGACCGACGCCGCCGTGGTCTCCTTGAACGGGCCGGCCTCGCGCATGAAGTGGCGCACCCACCACAGCGCGATCTCGCGCACGATCGGCTCGAGCGTGCGGCCGACCTCGGACAGCGTGTACAGCGAGCGCCCGCCCGCGGGCACGGTCTCGACCAGCCCGCGGTCGATCATCTGGCGCAGGCGCGCCGACAGGATGCGCGGCGCGATGCCCGTGCGGCTGCGCAGCTCTTGAAAGCCGCGCGGGCGCGCGAGCAAGTGGCGCACGAGCACGAGCGTCCAGCGGTCGCCGATGACGTCCAGGCTGCGGTGGACCGGGTCGAAGACCGGTCCGCCCTCGGCCAAGCCGTCGGCGGCCACGCGCAGCGCGGCGCCGCGCCGCGGTCGTACCCGTCGGGAGCGAGGTGGGGTGGTCGAAGCCATAGCTCGCCGAGGACAATGTCAGAACTCCAATCAGTATTCAAGGGGTACTATTCGCGCCGCTTCACGAGCCGGCAGCTCTGGCGCTTCGGATAAGATCGACCCGAGAGGAGAACGCGGCATGAAGCTCGGGTTGATGATCGGAGCGACCGAAGGGGCGGACGGGACGATCGACGGGATCGTGGCGACGGCGAAGCGCTGCGAGGCGGCCGGTTTTCCGAGTCTCTGGATGGCGAACATCTTCGGGCTCGACGCGATCAACACGCTGGCGCTCGTCGGTCGCGAGACTGCGAAGATCGAGCTGGGCACCGCCGTCGTGCCGACTTACCCGAGACACCCGTTCGCGATCGCGCAGCAGGCACTCACGACTCAGGCCGCGTCGCGCGGGCGCTTCGCGCTCGGCATCGGTCTCTCGCACAAGATCGTGATCGAGGACATGCTCGGCTTCTCCTACGACAAGCCGGCGAAGCACATGCGCGAGTATCTGTCGGTGCTCGGTCCGTTGCTGCGCGGCGAGGGCGTGCAGTTCAAAGGCGAGCAGTACCGCGTCGCCGGCGCGCTGCAGGTGCCGGGCGCGACCCGGGTGCAGCTCCTGGTCGCCGCGCTCGGCCCCACCATGTTGAAACTCACCGGCGAGCTCGCCGACGGCACGATCACCTGGATGACCGGTGCGAAGACGATGGCGAGTCACATCGTGCCCGGCCTGCGCGAGGGCACGAAGGCCGCCGGCAAGCCCGCTTCGCGCGTGGTGGGCGGCTTCCCGATCGTAGTGACTCGCAACGTCGCCGAGGCGCGCGAGAAGATCGGCAAGCAGCTGGTGATCTACGGGCAGCTTCCCTCCTACCGCGCCATGCTCGACCGCGAGGGCCTGAAGGGACCGGCCGACATCGCGCTGGTGGGCGACGAGGGCGAGCTGCGCAAGGGCATGGCGCGGCTCGCCGACGCGGGAGTCACTGACTTCATCGCGGCGATCGCCAACGTGGAAGAGGGCTCGACCGAGCGCACCTTCGAGTTCCTGCGCGGCGAGCTTGGGGCGCGGAAATGAGCGAGCCGGCGGTTCTGTACGAGACCAAGGACCACATCGCCACGCTCACCCTGAACCGGCCCGAGAACCGCAACTCGATGACGGAGGACGTGCTCGAGGGCCTGCGCGCGGGAGTCACTCGCGCGCGCGAGGACTCCGAGCTGCGCTGTCTCATCGTGACCGGCCGCGGCAAGAGCTTCTGCGCGGGGGCCGACTTCAAGTCACAGATCCAGCGCGGTGAGTCGGACCAGGGCCGGCGGCTCATGCCGAACGAGCGCAGCTTCGCGATGTACTCCCCGTTCCTGTCATTGCTCGACGTCGAGGTGCCGGTGATCGGCGCGCTGAACGGCCACGCCATCGGCGGCGGCTTCGGGCTCGCGCTCGTGTGCGACATCCGGATCGCGAACCGCGACGCGAGATACGGCGCGAACTTCACGAAGCTCGGCCTGCACCCGGGCATGGCCACGACTTACTTCATGCCGCGTCTAGTCGGCGTGCCCAAGGCGGCCGAGCTGCTCTTCACCGGGAGACTCTTCTCCGGCGAGGAGGCCGCGCAGATGGGGCTCGCGAATCACGCGGTCGCCGAGGACCAGGTGCTGCCGAAGGCGCTCGAGCTCGCGCGCGAGATCGCGTCGTGCGCGCCGATCGCGGTGCGCTGGACCAAGCGCTCGCTGTATCAGAACGTGAGTTGGGATCCGGTGCCCGCCGCGTACGCCGAGGCGCAGGCGCAGTCACGAACGCTCGAGACCGATGACTCGAAGGAAGGCGTGAAGGCGCTCCTCGAGAAGCGCGCACCCGTTTTCCGCGGCAGGTAATGAGCGACGACAAGCGTCGCACGAGCCGCGTCCCGGAAGGGCGCGGCGAGCGGATCGCGCGCGTGGCCGGCTTGCTCGCGGCGATCGCGGGTGAGTCGGCGCTCGAGGGCCTGCGCCGCCTGGCGGGCTCGGGCGAGCGTGACTCGTCGATCCTGCTGAACCGCGCGAGCGCGCGGCGGCTGGCCGACACACTGGCGGACCTGCGCGGCGCGGCGATGAAGCTGGGCCAGCTCCTGTCACTCCAGGGCGATGTGCTCTCGCCGCCGCTCCGCGAGACACTCGCCAGCCTGCAGAGTCACGCGCACTTCATGCCCGAAGCGCAGGTGCGCCAGGTGCTCGCGCACGAGCTCGGCCGTGACTGGAAGCAGCTCTTCGCGGAGTTCGACTTCGAGCCGCTCGCCGCCGCGTCGATCGGCCAGGTGCACGCGGCCACCGCGCGCGACGGGCGCGACCTGGCGCTGAAGCTCCAGTATCCCGGCGTCGAGCGCTCGATCGACGGCGACGTGGACAATCTCGCGCTCCTCTTGCGCGCGCTGCGGCTCGTGCCCGCGGGCCTCGATCTCGACTCGGTCCTCCCCGAGCTCAAGCAGGACCTGCGGCGCGAGGCCGACTACGCGCGCGAGGCGCGCAGTCAGGAGCAGTACCGCGCGCTGGTGGGCGCCGATCCCGGAGTCATCGTGCCGCGCGTGCACGCCGATCTCTCGACGCGGCGCGTGCTCGCGAGTGACCGGGTGCGCGCGCTGCCGATCGAAGACCTGCGCTCGCCCGCTCACCCGCAGCGCGTGCGCGACGAGGCCGGCGCGAAGTTACTCAGACTCGTGTTCCGCGAGCTGTTCGAGTTCCGCTTCGTGCAGACCGACCCGAACTTCGGGAACTATCTGTACGAGCCGAAGGCGGAGCGCATCGCGCTGCTCGACTTCGGCTCGGTGCGCAGCTTCTCGAGACACTTCACGGATCGCTACCGTGACCTGATCGCCGCGACCATCTCGGGCGAGTGCGCCGAGGTCGAGGAGCGCGGCCGCGAGCTCGGGCTCCTGCGCGGCGACGAGTCACTCGAGGCGCGCGAGGCGTTCGCGCACCTGTCGCTGCGCGTGGCGGAGCCGCTGGCGAAGCCCGGCGTGTACGACTTCGGCGCGGCCCAGCTCGCGCGCGAGGTGCGCGAGCTCGGCGTCGACGCGTACACGAAGCGCGGCCTGCACGCGCCGCCCACGGAGCTGATCTTCCTGCACCGCAAGCTCGCGGGCACGTATCTCCTGCTCGCGCACATCGGCGCGCGCGTCGACTGCCGCACGATGTTCGAGGAGTTCGCGAAGTGAGTGACCGCTGTCCGTGGGCCGAGAAGGATCCGCTGTACCACCCGTATCACGACCGCGAGTGGGGCGTGCCGTCGCGCGACGACGGCCATTTGTTCGAGATGCTGATCCTCGAGGGCGCGCAGGCGGGTCTCTCGTGGCTCACCATCCTGCGCAAGCGTGACTCGTACCGCCTCGCGTTCGACGGCTTCGATCCCAAGCGCGTCGCGCGCTACACCGAAAAGCGACAGGCCAAGCTGCTCGAGGATCCCGGCATCGTGCGCAACCGGCAGAAGGTCGCCGCGGCGGTCACGAACGCGCGGTTGTATCTCGAGGTCGCGAAGGAGCATGGCACCTTCGCCGAGTATCTGTGGCGCTTCGTCGGCGGCGCGCCGCGCCAGAACCGGTTCCGCAGCTTGGCCGACGTGCCGGCGCGCACCGCCGAGTCCGACGCGCTCTCGAAGGACCTGGCGAAGCGCGGCTTCAAATTCGTGGGCTCGACGATCTGCTACGCGTACATGCAGTCGGTGGGAATGGTGAACGACCATCTCACCACGTGCCCGCGACATGCCGCGGTGCGCGCGCTCGCGAAGTGAACTGGCAACGAGTCACTCGTGAAGCGGATCTCCCGCCGGGCAGCGTGCGCCGCGTGGTGCTGGACGGGATAGAGATCGCGCTGTGCAACGTGGGCGGCGAGTTCTACGCAGTCGACGACGTGTGCACGCACGCGTACGCGAGTCTCTCGGAGGGCGCGCTGATCGGTCACGAGCTCGAGTGTCCGCTGCACGGCGGCTGCTTCGACGCGCGCACCGGCGCGGCGCAGGGCGGCATCGTGACCGAGGACCTGCGGCGCTTCGCCGTGCGCGTCGAGGGCGGCGACGTCTGGATCGCGCTCGGCGACGGTTAGCGGGTCGGGCGGCGGCGCAGCCCCTGGGTCGGGATCGCGCTCGCGGCCGACGCGCCCGTGCCGAGTGACTGGCGGAACGCCGTGCCGAAGTCGGTGCCGGGCGCGTCCGCGTGCAGCGCGAGTGGCTCCGGCAGGCCGAGCGTCGGGTAGCTGCCGCACGCCTCGCCGCCGTCGCAGATCACGCCGTCGTTGTCCTGGTCGCTGCCCGCGATCACGAGATACTCGCCCTCGGGGACGTTCGTGAACGTGAACGGGTACGTGCCGTCGCTGGCCGCGCTCGACACCTCGCCGATCGGGGTGAGTGACTCGGCGTCGACCAGGAGCACGTAGTGATAGCCGGCGTCCGAGCTGGTAGCGCCGCCCACGCGCATGATCACGGGGACGTTCACCGTGCCGGCGGTGGACGCGATCGCGATCGTGGTGGTGTAGGCGCCCACGTCCTGGCCCATGCGAGTCACCGTAGCCGTGTACACGCCGAGGCCGTCGCCGCCCGCGGCCGAGGCTTCGATCGCCAGCCACGGCGGCGAATCCACGGCGGTCACCGAAGTCACGGTGAGCGGGTCGCTGCCCACGTTCGCCACCAGGAACTCGAGTGAGTCGATCGACAAACCGAAATTCAGACCCGTCGGGGTCACGCCGAGCGGTGACTGGGGTTCGGTGTCGTCGGCGCCCGCCTCGAGCACAGCGGCGCGCGCGTGGATCAGGCCCCAGCCCGTGTCGTCGTCGCGGCCCGGCACGCCCAGGTCCTCGGTGATGAGTCCCATCGCGAGCAGTGAGTCGATCGTCGCGGGCGTGATCGTCGGAGACACCGAGCGCATCAGTGCGAACACGCCGGCCACGTGCGGTGTGGCCATCGACGTGCCCTGGTAGAAGGCGTACACGAAGGCCGGCGGCGAGACACTGTCGTCGGCAAGGGTCGAGAGCACGCCGTCGGCGTAGCCGTCGCCGTTCCGGTCGACCGAAGTGTCTCCGCCGGGTGCGGCGATGTCGACGGCGGCGCCGTAGTTCGAGTAGGGCGCGCGGTTGCGGTTCATGTCGACCGCGGCGACCGAGACCACGCCGACGTACGACGCCGGGTACGAGGGCACGGCGCTGCCCGAGTTGCCCGCCGCCGCGACCACGATGACTCCCGCGGCGCGCGCCTCGGCGAACACCGTCTGCGCGGTGTCGTTGAAGCCGCCGCCGCCGAGTGACAGGTTGATGACATCGGCGCGCTTCACCGGCAACGTGCCCGAGTCGTTCTCGAGCCCGGCGGCGAAGCGCACGCCCTGCAGCACGTCGTACTGCGTGCCGCCGTTCACGCCGAGCACGCGCACCGGCATGACTCGCGCACCCCACGAGACACCGGCGACGCCGAGCCCGTTGTTGGTCGCCGCGGCGATCGTGCCCGCCACGTGAGTCCCGTGGAAGGAGCTCGTGCCCGCGCCCGCGCCGCGGTCGCCCGGGTCACTCGGGTTCACGTCGATGCCGTCGCCGTCGCGCGCGCGCGACGGATCCATGATGAAGTCGTAGCCGGGCACGAAGACGTCCTGCAGGTCCTGGTGGTCGAAGCGCACGCCGGTGTCGATGACCGCGACGATCACGTTCGGGTCGCCGACGGTCACGTCCCACGCCTGGGGCAAGTGAATCAGCGGGTAGTGCCACTGAAGGTCGAAGTAAGTGTCGGAGGGCTCGGCGCTGGCGCGCAGGATCGTGTTCAGCTCGACGGACTCGACTTCGGGTCGGCGGCGCAGCGCCTTCAGCGCGAGCACGGTCTCGCTGCGCGCGAGCGCGTCGCCGGTGAGTGACTGACCGAGTATCTGCCGCGCGTTCGCCACGCCCATGGCGTTGAACGCCGCGGCCTTGCCCGCCGCGTCCGCGGGCAGCCGGACCAGCAGCTCGCGCGACGAGTCACCGGCGACGGTCTCGAGGCCCAGCTCCTCGGGCACCGGCTTCGGGTGCACGCGCAGCGCGCCGAGCCCCGCGGCGGGCTGTGAGTCGCGCATCTTCACGATCAGCTGGCCCGGCACGAACTCCACGTCGGTTCGCTCCGCGCGCAGCGCGGCCTCGGGCACGGTCTGCCCGATCGACAGCGTGTAGGTCCCGCCGCAGTCACAGCTGAACAGCGGACTCGAGGACGGGAAGACGCGGATGAAGTAAGTCCCGTCCGAGGGCGCGGTGAGCATCTCGACCGAGCCGGTTCCCTGCGCGCACTCCGAGTAGCCGGGCCGGCTGAGACACATGTCGAGATCCACCGTGTTCGGGTCGTCGCCGAGCACGAGCACCACGACTTGCCCGGCGCGCAGCGAGGCGAGATAGAAGTCGATCGTGTCGCCGTCCGAGAACGAGTGGCCCTGTGGCCCCGCGCCGGCCAGATTCGCGTAGCCGCCCACCGTCGACGGCACCGGCAGCGGCTGAGCGAGCGACCCCTGGTTGTTCGGGGCCGGCGCGGTCGACACGTCGTTCACGTCGCTGTCGGCGAACGTGGCCTCGGCGGCGAACACGGTGCCCGAGACCGTGAACGCTCCGTTGCCCGGCCGAGTGAGTCGCTCCCACATGCCCGACGCGATGCCCAGTGACTCGCCCACGGGCACGGCGTCGACACCGTCGTACGAAATTTCGTGCTTGTTGCCCTCGGTGAGCGCTCCAGCGAACGTCTTGGTCAGGCTCGTCTGCGCCGTGACCAGGCGGGAGTCACGCCGCGCTTCCTTGCCGTCCTTCGTGAAGCCGATCTGCGCGTCGAACGCCTTGCCCGTGAAGGTCGCGGCGGCGTTGATGCGGCGCGCGCGCAGCTTCAAGTCGCGCGAGCTCGTGAAGTCCGTCGTCTGCGCGATCGCGAAGACGATCGGATCGACGTCCCCCGCGGCGATCGACAGCACGGACTCGACGTCCAGCTCGAGCCCACAGCGCGAGCGCGCCTTCTGCGCCTTGGCCTGCGCGCTCGCGTACGCCTTGCGGAAGCGCACGTCTTCCTTCGCGAGACACACGAAGGGGTCGGCGGTGAAGCTCGTGAGTCCCTTGGACCAGCACGCGAAGCTGTGGCGGTAGAGTCGGCTCACTTCCGTGAGCAGCGTGCGCTGACACGACTCACCCGGGCTCGCCGCGCGCGCAGCCGGCGCGAGCAACGCGAGCACCACCAGAGTCACCAGTGAGACCGCGCGCGCGCTCGGGCGCGCGGCTGTCATTTCCCCCACGAGCGGAGAGAAACACGGCTCGAGTTGCTCGTCAACGATGCCCACGCGGGGCGTATCGTCAGATCCCCGAGCCTTCCTCTTCGTAACCCGTGTGAATTCCGCACTCGCGGTTCTCCGGCTGCTCCCACCACCAGCGGCCGGCGCGCTCGTCCTCGCCTTCGCGAATCGCGCGCGAGCACGGCGCGCAGCCGACGGAAGGGTAGCCCTTCGCGTGCAGCGCGTTGACGGGCACGGCGTGCTTGCGCACGTATGCCCACACGTCGTCCTTGGTCCACGTCGCGAGCGGGTTCAGCTTGATGCGGCCTTCGTGCACGTCGTCGATCTCGACGTTCGTGACCGCCGCGCGAGTCACACTCTGCTCCGGCCGCAGGCCGCTGATCCATGCGTCCAAGTCCGCGAGCGCGCGATTCAGTGGCTCGACTTTGCGAATGCCGCAGCACAGCTGGCGCTTCTCGGGTGACTCGTAGAAGAGATTCATCCCGTGCCCGCGCACCATCTTCTGCACGCGCTCGGGATCCGGGAAGTACACCTCGACCTCGAGCTCGTACCGGTCGCGCACGCGATCGATCAGGTTGTAGGTCTCCTGCGGGAGCCGGCCCGTGTCGATGGTGAACACGCGCGTCTTGGCCGGATCCAGCTGGTGCATCATGTCGAGCAGCACCATGCCGTCGGGTGAGCCGAAGCTCGCCGACAGCGCGATGCGCGGGAAGAAGCGGTCGAAGCCCCACTGCAGGAGCTCGGGCGCCGACAGCTTCGCGAGCTCGCCCGAGCGGATTTCGTCGAGCACCGGCGCCGGGATTTCGTGCTTGCCCATCTCTGCTTCCTCGAATCCAGTCTACGAAGCTCGGGAATCGCCTGGCAACCTGTCGGCAATTTCCGAGCCCTCTGACGGGACTTTCCCGCCTCAGGTTTCCATCGGCCGCCGCCGTTGCCGGGGACGTGAGGTCCCCCCTCTCCTTAACCGCGGCCGCTCTGTTGCTGCTGTTCTGCGCGGCCCCCGCCGGGGCGGCGCCGCCCGCCGAGGTCGAGCTCGTGCTCGCGCCCGGCGCGCGCGAGTGGCCCGGCGCGGTGCGCGCGCAGTTCGAGGAGCGGGTGCGCGCGGAGTGGCCGGCCGAGCGCGGCTACGGGGCGCTTCTCGCGACGCTCGGGGTCGAGCTGGGCTGGCCGCTGGTGACTGGCGAGCGGAGTGACTCGGCGCGCGTGCCGGTCGTGGAAGCGAGTCAATTCGAGATCTCGGGCCGGCTGCTCCTGCCGCCCGCGCGCGGGCCGCGCCGGGTGGTGGTGCTGGTGGACGCGTCGTCCAGCGCGAACGCGCTCGCCACGTTCGAGGCCGCGGACGGGGCGCGCGAGAAGGTCTCGGTGCTCGAGGCCGAGCGCCGCGCGCTCGAGCACCTGGTCGACGGGCTCGCGAGTGACTGGCTCGAGTTCGGAGTGATCGCGTTCGGTGAGTCGGTCACGCCGATCGCCGAGCCGGGCGCCTCCGCGGCGGAGCTGCGGGAGTCACTCGCGCGCTTCCGCGCCGAACAGCCCGCGGGCGTGGGCCGCACCGACGCCGTGTGCGCGCTGTGGACCGCCTGGGATTGGCTCGAGCACGCGCCCGACCGCGTGGAGCGCGAGATCGTGGTGCTGACCGACGGGGACGCGCCGATCTCGGGCCGCTTCAGCGAGGGCCCGAACCGCAACCAGACTCCGTGCCCCGCGACTCACACGCTGAGTCCGCGCAACTCGAGCTCCGACCCGATCCAGATGGTCCGCTTCGGCCGCCAGCTGCGGGGCGAGGTGACAGTGACTCCGCTGATCTTCGAGCCCGAGCGCCGCGCGCTGCCGTGGCGCCAGCTCGCCGAGCGCACCGGCGGCGCGCTCGTGCGCGTGCCGGGCCCGCAAGCGATCGACGCGGTGCTGCCCGCGCTGGTCGCGAGCCGCATCGAGCGCGTGACCGCGCGCAACGCGACGACGGGCGCGGCGACGGGCGACCTGCTCCAGCCCGACCGCGCCTCGCTCGCCGGCAGGCTGCCGCTCGCGCCGGGCGCGAACGACGTCGAGCTCACGGTCGCGAGTGACCGCGGCGCCGCGGCGCTGTTCCGCTTCCGCATCTACTCGGCGCCGGGCGAGCTCGAGCGCGCGCTAGCCGAGCTGCGCGAGCGCAACCGCGCGCTCGAAGTCCGCGCCGCGGCGCTCGATGCCGAGGCCCGCGCGAACCGCGACGGCGAGCGCGCCCGCACCGTGGGCGTGCGCACTTCACACTGAGTCCCCGGAGCCCGCCGCTATACTGGCCGCATGGCTCCGCGCGTCTTCATCGATGGTCACGTCGGCACGGTCGGGCTCCGCATTCGCGAGTGGCTCACGGGCCGCACCGACCTGTCCGTGCTCGAGCTGCCCGAGTCGCAGCGGAAGGACGCGCGCGCGCGGCGCGACGCGATCGCGGCCGCCGACGTTGCGGTGCTGTGTCTCCCCGACGACGCGGCGCGCGAGGCGGCCGAGATCGCGCGAGAGACTGACACACGCGTGCTCGACGCCAGCACCGCGCACCGGATCGCGCCGGGCTGGGTGTTCGGCTTGCCCGAGCTCGCGCCGAGTCACCGCGCCGAGATCGCGAAGGCGAGACAGGTCGCGAACACCGGCTGCTGGTCGACGGCGGTGATCCTGTTGATTCGCCCGCTCATCGACGCGGGTCTCTTGTCGCGCGACGTGGCGCTGCACGTGCACGGTCTCTCGGGTTACTCGGGCGGCGGGCGCGACATGATCGGGCGCTGGGAGGATCCCGCCGGCGGGCTGCTGACTCACGTGTACGAGGCGCCGTACGCGCTCGACAAGGTGCACAAGCACGTCCCCGAGATGAGGAAGTGTCTCGGACTCACGAGTGACCCGGCGTTCGTTCCGGCGGTGGGCCCGTTCCGCTGCGGCATGCGGGTCGAGATCCCGCTGCACGGGGCGCTCGCGCCCGGCCTGGCGGGCGGCAAGAGCGTCCACGAGACACTCGAGACCCGCTACCGCGGCGAGCCGTTCGTGAAGGTGCTGCCGCTCCAGGAGCCGCTCGCGTCGAATGAGAAGAGCTTCGATCCGCGCGCGTGCAACGACACGAATCGGATCGAGCTGCGCGTGCTGCCGCATCCGAGCGGTCACTTGCTGCTCATGGCCGTGCTCGACAATCTGGGCAAGGGCGCCGCGGGGGTCGCGATCCAGAACCTGAACCTGATGCTCGGCCTCCCGGAGGCGAGCGGCTTGCCGAGTTAGTCGTGACTGCGGGGCTCGAGCTCAGCCCGCCCGTCCGCGCGTGGTTCGAGCGCCGCTTCCGCGCGCCGACACCCGCGCAAGCCGCGGGCTGGCCCGCGATCGCCGCGGGCGGCGACGTGCTGATCGCGGCGCCGACCGGCTCGGGCAAGACACTCACCGCGTTCCTGCTCGTGATCGACCGGCTCGTGCGCCGCGCGCTCGCGGGCGAGCTGCGCGACGAGATCGAGGCGATCTACGTGTCTCCGCTGCGCGCGCTGTCTCACGACATACAGCGCAACCTCGAGGCGCCGCTCGCCGAGATCCGCGAGGAAGCGAAGCGCATGGGGCTCGAGCTGCCGCCCATCCGCGCGGCCGTGCGCACGGGAGACACGACGCCCTCCGAGCGCCAGGGCATGCTGCGGCGCGCGCCGCACCTCTTGGTGACCACGCCCGAGTCACTCTACGTCATGCTCGGCTCCGAGCGCGCGCGCAAGATACTCGCGACCGCCGATACCGTGATCGTCGACGAGATTCACGCGCTGGCGCGCGACAAGCGCGGCTCGCATCTGGCGCTGACCCTGGCGCGGCTCGACCAACTCACCGCGAAGCCCCCGGTGCGCATCGGTCTCTCGGCGACTCAGCGGCCGATCGACGCGATCGCGCGGTTCCTCGTCGGGACCGAAGAGCGGCCGTGCACGGTGCTCGACCTGGGTCACCAGCGCGACATCGATCTGGCGATCGACGTACCGCCCAGCGAGGACCTGTCGTCGGTCGCGTCGAAGGAGCAATGGGACGACTTGCTCGAGGTGCTCGCGGGTTACACCGCCGCGCACCGCACGACCCTGATCTTCACCAACACGCGCCGCCTGGCGGAGCGGCTCGCGCACCGGCTGGGCGAGCGCATCGGCGGCGAGAACGTCGCCGCGCACCATGGGAGTCTCTCGCGCGAGCGCCGGCTGCGCGTCGAGTCACGGCTCAAGGCGGGTGAGCTGCGCGCCCTGGTCGCCACGGCGTCGCTCGAGCTGGGCATCGACATCGGTGACATCGAGCTCGTGTGTCAGATCGGATCGCCGCGCAGCATCGCGACTGCGCTGCAGCGGATCGGCCGCTCGGGTCACGCGCTCGGCCTGCGCCCGAAGGGGCGGCTGTTCCCGACCTCGCGCGACGAGCTGGTCGAGTGCGCGGCCACGGTTCGCGCGGTTCGCGCCGGCAGACTCGACCGCATCGTCATGCCCGAGGCGCCGCTCGACATACTCGCGCAGCAGATCGTGGCGGCGTGCGCGAGCGACGACTGGAGCGAGGACGACCTCTACACCGTGATGTGTCGCGCGTGGCCGTACCGCGCACTGACTCGCGCCGACTTCGAGGCCGTGCTCGAGATGCTCTCGAACGGGTTCGAGACGCCGAAGGGAAAGCGCGCCGCGTATCTGCACCGCGACCAGGTGAACGGCCGCGTGCGCGGCCGGCGCGGCGCGCGAATCGCGGCGCTGATGTCGGGCGGCGCGATCCCCGAGATCGGCGACTACCGCGTGGTCCTCGATCCCGACGACACGACGGTCGGCACCGTGAACGAAGACTGGGCGGTCGAAGCGATGGCCGGCGACGTGTTCCTGCTCGGCACTCACAGCTGGAAGATCCGGCGCGTCGAGGGGGGAGTCGTGCGAGTCACGGACGCGCACGGCGCGCCGCCGTCGATCCCGTTCTGGCTGGGCGAGGCGCCGGCGCGCACCGTCGAGCTGTCGCACGAAGTCTCGGAGCTGCGCGTCGCGATCGCGGAGAGACTCGAGGAGACCGGTGAGGAAGCGACGACCGACTGGCTCGAGTCGGAGTGCGCGCTCGCGCCCCACGGCGCGCGCCAGCTGGCGCGCTATGTCGACGCGCAGAAGAAGGCCGTCGGCTTCGTGCCCACGTGCGACGGCCTGCTCGCCGAGCGTTTCTTCGACGACGCGGGCGGCATGCAGCTCGTGATCCACTCGCCCAACGGCGGCCGAGTGAATCGCGGCTTCGGCCTGGCGCTGCGGAAGCGCTTCTGCGCGTCGTTCAACATGGAGTTACAAGCGGCCGCGACGGACGACGCGATCGTGCTGTCACTCGGCAACCCGCAGACGTTCGACCTGGAGCAGCTGCCGAAGTTCCTGACCTCTCGCACCGTTGGCGAGGTGCTCGAGCAGGCGGTGCTCGGCGCGCCGATGTTCGCCGCGCGCTGGCGCTGGAACGCGACCCGCTCGCTCGCCGTGCTGCGCTCGCGCGGCAAGGGGCGCGTGCCCTTCAACATCCAGCGCATGCAGTCCGACGACCTGCTCGCCGCCGCGTTCCCCGAGCAGGCCGCGTGTCAAGAGAACGTGACTTACCCGCTCGAGATCCCCGATCACCCGCTCGTGGCGCAGACCATGCGCGACTGTCTCACCGAGGCGTGTGACTTGCCTGGGCTCGAGTCACTTCTCGGCGCGATCGAGTCGGGCGGGGCGTTCATGCGCTGCGTCGACACGGTCGAGCCGTCGCCGTTCGCGCACGAGATACTGAACGCGCGGCCGTACGCGTTCCTCGACGACGCGCCGCTCGAGGAGCGCCGCACGCGCGCGGTCGCCATGCGTCACGCGCTGCCGGCGGACGCGCGCGACCTGGTGCGCCTGGATCCGAACGCGATCGCGCAGGTGCGCGAAGAGGCCGCGCCCGAGCCGCGCGACCCCGACGAGCTACACGAGCTCTTGTGCGAGCTGGTGGTCGTGCGCGAGGGCGACTTACTGGGCCGCGAGCATCTCGCGGCGCTGTTCGCCGCGGGCCGCGCCGTGCGGATCGAGACCGCGGACGCGCCGCGCCTGCTCGCGAGCGAGAGCGCGCCGCTGGTCCGCGCGCTGTTCCCCGAGCGCGCGCTCGTTCCGGAGCCCGCGCTTCCCGAGTCACTCGCGAAGCGTTCGAGCGACGCAGAGTCCGCGCTGGACCTCGCGGTGCGGGGCCACCTGGCCGTGCTCGGGCCGGTGACCGGGCGCGAGCTCGCGGCACGGATCGGAGTGAGTGCGCTCGCCGTCGACTCGTCACTGGCGCGGCTCGAGAGCCGCGGCATCGCGGTGCGTGGGCGCTTCGAGGGCGCGGCCGCGGGGGAGCAGTTCTGCGAGCGCAGTCTCTTGGCGCGCATCCACCGCTACACGCTGGCGCGGCTGCGGCGCGAGATCGAGCCGGTCAGCGCGCGCGTGCTGCTGCGCTTCCTGCTCGAGTGGCAGTATCTCGCGTCGGGCTCGAAGCTGGCGGGCGAGGGCGGGCTCGCGCGCGCGCTCGAGACACTCTCGGGATTCGAGGCAGCGGCCGCGGCGTGGGAAGCAGAGCTCCTGCCCGCGCGCGTCGAGGGTTACAAGCCCGCGATGCTCGACGCGCTGTGTCTCTCGGGCGCCGCCGCGTGGGGACGCGTGGCGCCAGTCGCGGGCGAGCACGGGACTCAGCCGTCGCGACTCACTCCGCTCGCGGTGTTTCCGCGCGCCGAGCTCGACGAGCTGTTGAACGCGGCGAGCTCGCCCGAGCAGCCGGCGACTCACTCGCTGCGCGGCCCGGCCGAGAAAGTGCTGGCGCTGCTGCGTCAGCGCGGCGCGCTGTTCGCGCGCGAGATCGGCGACGCGACGCGGCTCTTGCCCGTCGAGCTCGAGGAAGGTCTGCGCGAGCTGGTCGCGCACGGGCTCGTGACCTGCGACGGCTTCGCGCCTCTGCGCCGCTTGCTCGGGCCTTCTCCGCGGCGTGACTCGCGCAGGCGCCCGGGCCGCACGCGCGTCGTGCCGAGCGGCACGCCCGTGCCCGAAGGCCGCTGGGTCGAGCTGCGCTCGGTCACGCCCGCGCCCGACGCGGACGAGCGCGCCGAAGCGCTCGCATGGCGGCTGCTCCGCCGGTACGGCGTGGTGTTCCGCGATCTCGTCGCGCGTGAGTGGCTCCCCGAGGGCTGGCGCGCCGTTCACTCGGCGCTGCGCCGGCTCGAAGCGCGCGGACTCGTGCGCGGCGGACGCTTCGTGACTGGCTTCACCGGTGAGCAGTTCGCGCTGCCCGACGCAATCCCGCGCCTGCGCCGCGTGCGCGCGCGGCCCGATTCGGGCGAAATCGTGCGTGTCTCGGCCGCAGATCCGCTGAACCTCGTCGGCGTACTGACTCCGGGTCCGCGCGTTCCCGCGGGTCACACCCGCTGGATCACGTTCCGCGACGGGCTGCCGATCGCGTTCGAAGATCGCGATGGCCGCACCGAGCTGGATACGGCCGAGAAGAGTCTCTCGGCCTGACCGACTTACACCCGGAAGCCGGCGACCACTGACTTGAGCTTCGCGGACAGGTCGAGCAACTCCTGCGAGCGCTTGCGCACCGCCGAGGCTTCGTTCGACGAGTCCACCGCCGAGAGTCTCACGGCTTCGATGTGCGAGCCCACTTCGAGCGCGCCGCGCGAGGCCTTGCCCGCGTTCTCGGAGATGTTCGAGATGCCGCGCATCAGGTCACTCGCCTTGCCCGCGACTTCGGCCGCCATGTTCGAGGCCTCGCCGATGTTGCCGGTCACGTCGGCGATCATCTTGGTCGAGTCACTCGTCGCCTCGAACACCTTCGCCGACGTCTGGGTCTGGTCCTCGACCGCCTTCGCGATGGCCGAGTTGATCGCGTGCGCGCCTTCCATCAGCTCGATGATCTGGCCGATCGCGCCGACCGATTGGCGCGTGAAGCTCTGCATGTCGCTGATCTGCAGCTCGATCTTCTTCGTCGCTTCCGTGGTCTCGCGCGCGAGGTCCTTCACTTCGTTCGCGACCACCGCGAAGCCCTTGCCCGCGTCGCCGGCGGACGCCGCTTCGATCGACGCGTTGAGTGACAGGAGGTTCGTCTGGTCGGCGACCTTCTGGATCAGAGCCACGATCTTGCCCGTGGCTTCCGCGCTCTGAGTCAGCTCGCGGAGCAGCTGCTGCACCGGGGTCGCCTTCTCGGCGCCCTGGCGACTCACCGTCGCGGCTTTCTCGGTGTTGCCGCGAATCGTGGCCATCGCATCCGAGATGTCTCGGATCGAGCCCTCGACCTCGACCGCGTTCGAGGCAACGGCCTCGGCGGCGAGTGACACCTGCGCCATGTTCTGGCTCATCTGCGCGGTCGAGTTCGACACGGCCGACACGTTGCGCGTGGCTTCCGACGCCGCGCCCGCGACGGCCTCGATGCTCGAAGACACTTCGTGAGTGCGTTCGGCCACCGCCGTCGCGCCTTCACTCACCGACTGACTGTTCTCGACCAGGCGATCGGAGATGCGCGCGAGCTCGTCCGAGGACGCGGACAGAGTGCTCGCGTTCCCCGCCACGTCGCGCATGACCGACTGCAGCTTCGCCAGGAAGGCATTCACCGACTCCGCGACCTGCCCGACCTCGTCCTTCGCCTGGACCTTGAGCCGGAAGGTGAGATCGCCGTCGCCGTCCGCGAGGTCCTTCATCGCGCCGGCCAAGTGAGTCATCGGCGCGGCGATCGAGCGGCCCACCAGGAACGCGATGATCACGATCGCGACGGCGGTGAGCAGCGAGGCGAACACGGCCTGCCAGGTGTTGCTGCGCACGAGCGCGGTCAGCGCCGCGGTCGAGAAGTCGATCGTGAACGCGCCCCGGTATTCACCGTCGCGCAGGATCGGTGCGCTCACGCGCAGCGTTGCCTCGTCGTCGAGCCGTTCCACGAACAGGCCGCGCACGCGGTTCGTGCGCATGCCTTCGCGCGCGTCGTCGTTGTAGCCGGTGAGTCGGTCGCCGGCCTGCGTCCAGACCGTCGCGCGACTGACTCGCATGCGCTGCGTCCAGCCGCGCTCGGCTTCCGAGGTCGCGGACTCACCCGAGAGACGGCGCAACGCGGTGCGGATGAGCTGCTCGTCGGTGGCGCCGTTCGCGCCGTACGCCGCTTCCATGCTGGTCGCGAACAGACTCGCGATCGTGACCGCGGAGTCGACCATCATCCGGCCGCCGAGCTGCGACGCCTGCCGCGGGAAGAAACTCACCGTGAACAGTGCGAAAGCCAGCCCGGTCAGGGCCGCATAAGCACTGATCCGAAGGGTGATCGTGAGCCTGCGCATCCAGGCTTCGATTCGTGTTTTCGCGCGCCGGTCTTGAGGGGAGAGTCTCCGTTGCGCGCCGACGCCGAGTGACAGGCTCGCCGCGCGCGCCCACGCGCGCCGTTGGCGACGCTCTCGTCAGGGAGTCAGTGCAGCGGGCCAGAGGTAGTAGAAGCCTGGCGCGAGCGCGCTCGGGCGCAACGAGCGCAGCGTGAGCTCGAGCGCCGGCAGTGACCAATCGGGACCGAGGCTGTAGACGTTCTCGCGCGTCGCGTTCGCGCGGTGGAACGAGACGATGCGCGACTCCGCGACACCCGCGCGCTGCTCGAGCGCCGAGACCGTGTCGTCGAGATACCCGAGCTGATCGACCAGCCCCGCCGCGAGCGCCTGGTCCGCGCTGTACACGCGCCCGTCGGCGAGTGACCGGATTTTCGCCTCGTCGAGCGCGGGCCGCCCCTCGCCAATCACTTTCGTGAAGCGCTTGTACAAGTCGTCGATCACCGACTTCATCTGCGCGCGCTCTTCGGGCCGCATGTCTCGAAACAGGGAGCCAGTGTCTTTGTATGGACCGCTCGTGATCGTCTGATCCGCGACGCCGTACTTGTCCATCAGACCCTCGATGCTGAGTCCCGGCATGATCACGCCGATGGAGCCAGTCACCGCGGCGGGATGCGCAACCACTCGGTCGGCCGCCATCGCCAGGTAGTACGCGCCCGACGTCGAGATACCGTTCAGGAACGCGAACACCGGCTTGTTCGTTTCGCCCTTCCACGTCTTGATCTCGTGATACAGGGTGTCGCTCGCGGCCACGGAGCCGCCCGGCGAGTTGATGCGGAGTAACAGCGCTGCGACGTCCTTATCGTCCGCCGCGCGGTCGAGCACGTTCTTCGTCTCGGCGACGATGCTGGGCCGGGGCGTCAGACCGAGCGTGCCGCGTTCCTCCGCGTCCGAGATCACGCCCGAGATCTCGACCAACACGATCTTGGGGCCAGACGTGCCGTCGAGCACCGTCTCGACGAGCTCGCCGGGACCGGCGAGTGAGCCGAGATCGATCGGCGAATAGAGGATGCAACCCGTGAGTGACAGAGCAGCGGCGGCCGACCACAACGCGCGAGCGATCATGAGCTAGTCCTCGAATGCGAGTGAGTTTCCGGGGCCCAAAGCAAACGCGGGGTGAGCGCTTTGTGGGCGCTCACCCCGACGCTGCGACAACGGGATTACCGTCGCCGAACTTACTTCTTCTTCTTCTTACCGCGGTACTTCGCCCATCGGCGCTTTGCCGCAAGCGAGATCGCCCTGCGCCCCGCAGGAGACAGTCGATTCGTGCGCTTGCGGCCCGTGCCCGCCTTCTTACGCTTCGTTGCCACGAGTCACCTCCGCCAGTCGATCACGAATTCCGTTTGACAAGACATGGAGAACTCCCTTCCCAATGCCGGATCCGTATCTGCGTGATCTGTGTTTCAGACACGGTGTCCTGAGTCATGAGACTCGAACGTAGATTAGGAGGCGATGTCGAGAGTGTCGAGAGAGAATTGCAACGATCGCGCAGATTTCGACACGTGATGTGCGCACGTCACGAGTCGCTCGCGACTTTGCGCCGGGTGTTCACCCCGGTGTAGCATCGAATCGCGTTCGGAAGATTCGCGAAGGGAGACTCTCATGCGACTCGGACTGACCGTGGGATACTCGGGGCGCGGCATGGGAATGCCGCTCGAACTCATTCTCGAAGCGGAGAAGCTCGGCTTCGACTCGGTGTGGACCGCGGAAGCGTACGGATCAGACGCAATCACACCGCTCGCGTGGGTCGGAGCAAAGACTTCGCGCATCCGACTCGGCACCGCGATCATGCAGATACCCGCTCGCACGCCGGCGATGTGTGCAATGACTGCGATGACGCTCGACGCACTGTCTGGCGGCCGCTTCATACTCGGTCTTGGACCGTCCGGTCCACAAGTCGTCGAGGGTTGGCACGGAGTGGCTAACGGAAAGCCACTCACACGCACGCGCGAGTACATCCAGATCATTCGTCAGATTCTCAAGCGCGAGAAACCCGTCGAGTTTCACGGCGAGGAATATGACTTGCCGTACACCGGCGAGGGCGCGACCGGCCTGGGCAAGCCACTCAAGAGCATTCTGCACGGGCGAGCCGACTTACCGATTTACACGGCTGCAATCGGTCCGGCGGGAGTCAGAACGGCGGCGGAGCTCGCCGACGGTTTCTTCCCGATCTGGATGTCACCCGAGAAGTGGTCCGTGTTCGCGCCTCACGTCGAAGAGGGCTTCAAGAAAGCCGGCGGCGGCAAGAGTCTCGCGAACTTCGACGTGGCTCCGTTCGTGACCTGCATCGTGGGCGATGACTTGGACAAGTGCCGCGCGGCGGTGAAGCCGATGCTCGCGCTGTACATCGGCGGCATGGGCGCGAAGGGCAAGAACTTCTACAACGACTACGCGAAGCGACTCGGTTACGAGGAAGCCGCGGTGAAGATCCAAGACGCGTTTCTCGCGGGTGACCGCGGCACCGCGATGGCCGCCGTGCCCGACAAACTCGTCGATGAGGTGGCCCTCATCGGCTCGAAGGAGCGCATCCGCGACCGAATCGCCGCGTGGAAGTCGTCTCCGGTCGGCACGTTGTGTCTGGGCGCGGGTCAGCTCGAGGCGGTGCGGACCGTCGCCGAGCTCGTGCTCTAGTCATCGCGGGCGCGATCGCACGGTGTGAGTTGGTGCGCACCGTGTCCGCCGACGGCGGACTCAGTCTGCGCGCGCTCGTCGCGACGGACCTCGTGGCCGAGGCCGCCGCGCGGCACCGCACGGCGCCGACCGCGAGCGCCGCGCTCGGCCGCGCGCTCATGGGCGCCGTTCTGCTCGCCTCGGGCGCGCAGGACGACGAGACACTCCAGCTCCAGTTCCGCGGCGATGGACCACTCGGTCAACTGACGGTCATCGCGGATCACTTGGGCCGCGCGCGGGGGTATGTGAGTGACCCGTCGGCGCATCCGCCGCCGCGCGGCGGGAAGCTCGACGTGGGCGCCGCCGTCGGCAAAGGGATACTCGCGGTAGTGCGGTATCACCCGGCGTGGCGCGAGCCTTACACCGGAATCGTGCCGCTCGTGTCGGGCGAAGTTGCGGAAGACATCGCCCACTATCTCGCGGCGAGCGAGCAGACGCCGTCGGCGCTGGCGACGGGTGTCTTCGTCGAGAGCGACGGCTCGATCGGCGCCGCGGGCGGGTATCTCGTCCAGGCGCTGCCGGGCGCGGACCCCGCGGTGCTCGAGCGACTCGAAGTCACAATTCGCGCGCTCGAGTCGCCGACTGCGTTGATCCGCGGCGGTGTAGGGGCGGACGGCTTGCTCGACGCGCTGCTCGCGGGCATCGGCGGCCGCGCGCGCGAGCGCTCGAGCCCGCGCTTCTTCTGCGCGTGCAACGGCGACAAGATCCGGCGCGCCGTCGCGCTGCTCGGGCGCGACGAGACGCGCGCGATCGCCGAGCGCGGCGAGCACGTCGAGGTGCGCTGCGAGTTCTGCGCGACTCACTACCGGCTCCAACCCGACGAAATCGGCGCGCTCCTGCCGGACGCGTGAGGGGCGGCAGGGCATGGACGTCGCGCTCTTCATTCCCTGTTACGTCGATCAGCTGGCGCCACAGGTCGGCCTCGCGACCGTGTCACTGCTGGAGCGCCTCGGCTGCAAAGTGCGCTTCGACCCGCGCCAGACATGCTGCGGCCAGCCGTTCGTGACCACCGGCGCGCGCGGCGAAGCGGAGCGACTCGCGCGCCGGCACGCTCACTTATTCGCGGGCGGCGACCCGATCGTGTGTCCTTCGGCCAGCTGCGTAGCCACCGTGCGCCATCGCTACGCGGATCTGATCGGTGAAAGAGACGCGCGCGCGCTCGCGGCGCGCACCTTCGAGCTGGGTGAGTTCATCGCGCGGGTTCTCAACCGGAGCGACGTGGGCGCGCGCTTCCCGCATCGCGTGGCTCTGCTCGAGAGCTGTCACGGCCTGCGAGAGCTCGACCTCGGCTGGCCGAGCGAGCGCACGTCGCGCGCCCCGCGCACCGGAATCACCGAGTCACTCCTGCGCGCGGTCGACGGCCTTACGCTGTGCGACGTGGAGCGGCGCGACGAGTGCTGCGGCTTCGGCGGCGCTTTCTCGGTCGACCATCCCGAGCTTTCCGCGCGTATCGGCGTGGCAAAGCTCGCGGCGCTCGCGGCGAGCGGCGCGGAGTTCGTGACCGGCACCGACGTGAGCTGCCTCTTGCACCTGGACGGCCTGCGCCGGCGCAGCGGCGCGGGACCCAAGCCGCTGCACCTGGCCGAGATACTCGCGAGTCCAGAGGGCGCATGAGCGCCGCGCTCGACCGTCGCGCGCTCGAGCTGTTGCCTTCGGGCGAGAGACTCGCGGCGCACGACGCCGCGGTGTGGGCGCTGCGCGCGAAACGCGACGCGGCCGGCCGCGCCGAGCCCGACTTCGAGCGCTTGCGCGAGCAGGCGCGGCGCATCAAGGCGCACTCACTCGATCACCTCGACGTCCTGCTCGAGCGCTTCGAGTCACGAGCGCAAGCGGCGGGCGCGCGCGTGCACTTCGCGGAAGACGCGGCCGACCTGCAGCGCATCGTGCTCGAGCTGTTGCGCGCGAAGGGCGCGCGGCGCGTGGTGAAGTCGAAGTCGATGCTCACCGAGGAGTGCGGGCTGAATCCGCACCTGGAACGCCACGGGCTCGAAGTCGTCGATACGGATCTCGGCGAGCGCATCGTGCAGCTGGGCGACGAGCCGCCGTCCCACATCATCATGCCCGCGATCCACCGCACGCGCGGCGACATCGGCGCGCTGTTCGAGCGCGAGCTCGGCTCGGCGCCGGGAGACACCGATCCCGGGCGACTCACCGCCGCAGCCCGGCGCGACCTGCGCGCGCGCTTTCTGGCCGCGGACGCGGCGATCACCGGCGCGAACTTCGCGGTCGCGGACACCGGCACGCTCGTGGTGGTCACGAACGAGGGCAACGCGGACCTGGGCATGTCACTCGCGAAGCTCCACATCGCGTGTCTCGGAATCGAGAAAGTGATTCCCGGTCTGGGCGACCTGGCGGTGTTCTTGCGCTTGCTCGCGCGCAGCGCGACGGGTCAGGCGATCTCGGCGTACACCAGTCTCGTGACCGGGCCGCGGCCGGGCGGCGAGCTGCACGTGGTGCTGGTCGACAACGGGCGCACGAAGTTACTCGCGGATCCGAGACACCGGAGCGCGCTCTCCTGCATTCGCTGCGGCGCGTGTCTCAACACGTGTCCCGTTTTCCGGCGCGCGGGCGGGCACGCGTACGGGTGGGCGGTGCCGGGGCCGATCGGCGCGGTGCTCGCGCCCGCACTGACCGAGAGCGACGAGCTGCGCGCCCTGCCGTTCGCGTCGACCCTGTGCGGCAGCTGCACGGCCGTGTGTCCCGTGAAGATCGACCTGCACGATCAGCTGGTCGCGTGGCGCGCGAGTGACTCGCCGCGCTCGGCCGGCTCGCGCAGTCTCGGGCGTCTGGCGTCGCTCGTTTTCGCCAGCCCGCTCGCGTACCGGCTCGCCGGGCGCGCCGTGCGGGCGCTCTGGCCGCTGCTCCGGGGCGCCCCGCCCGCGCGCGCGTGGCTCGCCGCGCGCGAGCTGCCCGAGCATCCCGGCGCGAGCTTCCGCGCCCGCTTCCGCGCGCGGGGGAGTCAGCAGTGAGCGCGCGCGACTCGATCCTGGCTCGCGCGCGGGGGGCAGTCACTCGTTCGGTGACTCCGCCAGAGTCGTTCGAGCCCGCGCACCGGCGCGCCGACTTCGCGAGCTTCGCGATTCAGCTCGCGGCCGCGGGCGGGGAGGGCGTCGGCCCGATCGGCGCGGCGGAGCTGAACACGCGCGTCACCGAGCTGTGTCGCGGGCTCGCGCCGTCCCCGCGCGTGCTCGCGAGCGACGCCGCGCTGCTGCGGCTCGGCACCGGCCCGTGGTCGCCGATCCCGTCCGGCGCCGATCCCCACTCACTCGCCGACGTCGCGGTCGCGATCCTGTGCGGGTCACTGGCCGTGGCGGAGAACGGCGCGATCGGGCTCGACGGCCGCGAAGCTCGCCCGCGCGCGCTGCCCGTGCTGTGCGAGAGACTCGTGCTGCTGGTCGACGTGAGTGCGCTCGTCCCCGACATGCACGCCGCGCTCGCGCGGCTGCCCGACGGCGCGCTCGCGCACCACCACTTCACGTTCGTGGCCGGGCCGTCGAAGACGGCCGACATCGAGGGCGAGCTCGTGCTAGGCGCGCACGGTCCGCGCGGACTCACCGTGATCGGGATCGAGGGCTAACCGAGAAGCGCTTCCGCGCGTGACTCGAGGTCGCGGAACATTGCCTGCCACGCGGCGTACAGCGCGGCGCGGTCTCCGATCCGCCCGAACGCCCGCAGGCCCGGCACGTGAGTGAGTCGCAAGAGCGGGCCCGGCGCGTGCTCTTCGAGCTGCGACGCGGCCCAGCCCATGCGCAACAGCGCCTCCCACGCGAACGCCCCGTCCACCGCCGAGGTCAGCGCCCGGCGCGGCAGGCTGGCCAGGCCCTCGCGCTCGAACGCGACGAGATACACGTCGAGCAGGCGGTCGAAGCGCGGCGCCCCCGGGCGCCACCAGCCGACCTCCGCGGCGCGCCCCGGTATGCGCAGCTGACGGATCTGGAGATACTGGTACAAGAGAGTCACGTCGAAGACCGGGGGACCGGCCGCGACTGACTCCCAGTCGAACACGATCGGCTCGCCGCCGGGCGCGAGCCACACGTTGCCCGAGTGCATGTCGCCGTGAATCACCGCCTCGGGTGAGTCGGCGAACGCGCGCCGCAGGCGCTCGGGCCGGCGCAGCAGCTCGCGCGCCAGCTCGAACGTGCGCGGCCGCGCCAGGTTGCGCAGCACGGGCAGGCGGCGCTGGAGCGCCTCGAGTCTGTCGAGCGCTTCGGGCACGAACGCGAGGTGCGACTGGAGATCGCGCCCGAAAGGCCGCGGCAGCCAGTCGGGCGCCTGCGCGAGTGTCTGAGCGTGGACACGCGCGATCGCGCGCACGGCGTCGAACGCGCGCACGGGCTTCCAGCGCTGCGGGCGCGGCAGCTCCTCGAGCAGGATCCAGCCGTCGTCGCGCCCCGGGAACGGGCCCGAGGCGTACAGGCGGGGCAGCCGCGCGCGCAGCTTGGGGGCGAGCTCTTCGTAGAAGCGGCGCTCGCGCGTCGGTCCCAGGGTCGAGTCAGTCGCGATGACCTTGAGCACGGTAGCGATCGACTCACCCGCGATCTCGAGAGTGACTCGCTCGAAGTGCGCGCCCGAGCCGACCACGGGGCCGGCCAGAGGCGCGCGCGCGGCGACGCGCACGGGCAGCACGTCGTCGCCTCGCAGGCGCCGCACCGCGGCGCAGAGTTCGGCGTTCGGGACCACTGCCGCAAGATAGCGGCTCGCTTCGGCTAGGATGGCGCGCCATGGACGGGGAGGGAGAGCCGATCGCCGCCGAGGAGTCGCGCTTCGCGGTGTTCCGCGAGGCGCCATTCCGCTGGTTCGCGATCTCGCGCCTGTTCTCGGGCACGGCCATGACGCTGTTCGGCTCCGCGGTCGCCTGGCACGTCTACGATCTGTCTCACTCACCCGGCCAGCTGGGCCTGATCGGGTTGATCCGCTTCGTGCCGTCGCTGGCGCTGAGTCTGCCGGCCGGCGCCGTGGCCGACTCACTCGACCGGCGGCGACTCATTCAGCTGGCGCAGGTGGTGCCGATGCTCTGCTCCGCGTCGATGTGCGCGATCACGTTGGCCGGCGGCGCGAGTCTCCCGGTGCTGTACGCGGCCGTGGCGCTGGCTTCGATCGCGGGCGTGTTCGAGCAGCCCGCGCGCGCGTCGATGCTGCCGCAGCTCGTGTCTCGCGAACGCTTCCCGCGCGCGGTGACTCTGATGGCGACGCTCCTGTTTCTCGGCTTCGCGACGGGCCCGGTGCTGACGGGAGTCACGACCGCGCGCGCGGGCATCGCCGCGGCGTACGCGTTGCACGCCGCGCTCGTGCTCGGCTCGATCAGCTCGCTCGCGCGGATTCCGAAGCTCCCGGCGCTCGCGAATCCCGCGCGAGTCACTTGGCGCGCGATCGTCGAGGGCCTGCGGTACGTGCGCCACAACCAGGTCGTGCTCGGCTGCATGGCGCTCGACATGTTCGCCGTGATCCTCGGCGGCGCGACCGCGCTCCTGCCCGTGTACGCGCGCGACATCCTGCGCGTCGACGCCGACGGCTACGGGCTGCTCTCGGGGTCACTCGAGCTCGGCGCGCTGCTCATGTCGGGCGTGCTCGTGTTCCTGCCCGGGTTCCGGCGCGCGGGGTTGGCGCTCCTGTGGTCGGTGGTCGCGTTCGGTCTGGCGACGGCCGCGTTCGGAGTGTCTCGTTCGTTCCCGCTGTCGGTCGCGTTCTACATGATGGTCGGCATGGCCGACGCGGTGAGTGTGGTGCTGCGCAGCACGGTGATTCAGCTCTCGACCCCCGACGAGCTGCGCGGCCGAGTGAGCTCGGTGAACTTCATCTTCATCGGCGCCTCGAACAATCTCGGCGCCGCGGAATCGGGCTTCCTCGCCGAGCTCACCAGCCCGACGTTCGCGGTGGTGTTCGGCGGGCTCGGGTGTCTCGTCGTCGCGGCGCTCGTCGCCTGGCGCATGCCGAAGCTCCGCGGGTATCGGCTCGCTTGAAAGGGCCAGGAGCCGGAGCTACCCCAACACCATGCAACTCGGGGCGGTGCTCGTGTTCGACGCCGGACCGCTGGAGCTGCGCCACGGCGGGATCGACGTCGAGCGGCTGCGAGCCTACACCGCGAAGCGTATGGCCGAGCTGCCGGGCGCTCGCGAGGCGAGCTTCGAGCTCGAGTGTCACGTCCGACACGTGAGCTTGCCGCGGCCGTGCGACGAGCGCGCGCTGAAGCGGCTCGCCGCGTCGGTGTTCTCGCAGGCGCTCGATCCCGCGAGGCCGCCCTGGGAGCTGTGGGTCGTCGAAGGGCTCGAGGGCCGGCGCTTCGCGCTGCTCGCGAAGCTCGACTCCGCGCTGCTCGAGCCGAGTCCGAGTCTCTTGCGGCGCGCGCTCTCTGCCGCGCAGCCGTTCGAGCTGCTGGGGCGAGTCACTGGCGCTCTCGCGGGCTCGGCGAGTCACAGTGCTCACCGGCGCATCGAGTGGCTCGCGCTGGCGGAGGCGGACGTCGCCGCGGTGCGGACGCGGTTCGGGGGGACGGAGCGCGACGTGGTCCTCGCCGCACTGGCCGCGGCGTTCCGGCGCAGCGCGCCGCGCGAGTCACTGCGGGTCGCGACGCCGAGCTTCGCCGATGGCCGCGTGTCGTCGGCGCGGTTCCGCCTGCCGGTGGAAGTCGCGGACGCGCGGGCTCGCCTGGTCGCGGTGCGCGCGGCGTGCGAGCGACACCCGCCCGGCGGCGTCGAGCATCCGTCGCTGGCGCGCGAGCTCGCGGTGCTGGCCCGCACAGCGCACGCCGACGTCGCGGCCTACGCGCTCGAGTCGCGGCCGGCGCCGGAGTCGCTCCTCGGCGCGCGCCTGCAGGCGTTCGTTCCGATCGCTCCGGTCCTTCCCGGCCAGACGCTGGGAGTCACAGTGACTCGCCTCGGCGACAAAGTGCAGATCGGCCTCGCCGCCGACGCGGCGCGCCTGCCCGACTTGTCCGCGCTGTGCGACGCGCTCGCGGCAGGATTCGACGAGCTGCGCCGATACGCCGCAGAGCAGAGTGAGAAGGGCGCCAAAGTACCCGCCCGCCGGCGCAGAAGACCGGAGAGACCCATGGAGCAGACACGATGAACGAACGGCGCGGCATCGCGCTCGAGAATCTGATTGCCGTGGTGGCGGGCCTGGCGTGGCTCGGCGCCGGCCAGGGTCCAGTCAGCTTCCTGCTCGCGGCGATCCCCGGGTCACTCATGCTCGCGGGCGGTGTCTCGAACCTGCTCCTGCCCGGTGACTTGCGCACGCCGCAGCTGACCGCGCTCGGCGCATTCCTCGCGTTCGTCCTCGCGCTGCCGCTCGTGTTCAGCGTCGGCTTCGCGGCGATGCTGGGCTTGCTCGCGCTCGCGGCGGCGAGCTTCGTCGCCTGCGGCTGGAGCGCGCAGCGCAACGAGCCGCAAATCGAGCGCGTGCCGCAGCCGACGCTCGACTTGGAGCTCGCGACGAAGGTCGCGTTCGATCAGCTCGCGCTCGCGAGCCTGATCGCGACGCGCCCGAACTCGCTGAGCCCCGACATCGCGCGCGCCGCGCGCGAGATACGCGAGGCGCGCGAACACTTCGAGAGCTCCGGCTGGCTCGAGAAGCCCGCGTCGTATCACGAGTCACCGCCGCCGCTCGAGGGCCCGACCCTGCGCTGGGGCCGGTCACTCGGTCAATCGTACGAGCGCATGTCGTTCGCGAGCGGATACGAGCCGCGCGTCGGCGATCCCGGCCGCGAGCGTTGGCTGTCGTACGGATTGAACCGCGAGGCTCACGCGGCGCTGCTGCGCCACCGCGACGCGGGTCGGCCGTGGCTCGTGTGTATCCATGGCTACGGCATGGGCTCGCCAGTCACTGACTTACCCGCGTTCGAGGCGCGCCGCCTGCACCACGAGCTCGGCTTGAATCTCCTGTTCCCCGTGCTGCCGCTGCACGGCCCGCGCGCGCGCCGCATGCGCAGCGGGGACGGCTTCCTGTCGGGCGACTTCCTCGACACCGTGCACGCCGAGGCGCAGGCCATGTGGGACATCCGGCGCATGCTCGGCTGGCTGCGCGCGAACGGCGCGAAGCAGATCGGCGTCTACGGGCTGTCACTCGGCGGGTACACGGCGTCGTTGCTCTCGTGTCTCGACCCCGGTCTGGCGTGCACGATCGCCGGGATCCCCGCGGTGGACTTCGCGCGCCTGGTCGAGCGACTCACTCCCAACCGCTTGCTGCGCGAGATGGAGCGGCTCGAGTTCGACTGGCAGGTGCTGCGCGACGTGCTGTCCGTCGTGTCTCCGCTCTCGCTCACGCCGCTCGTGCCGCGCGAGAGACTCTCGATCTTCGCGGCGACGGCCGACCACCTGGTTCCCGCCGATCAGGTGCGCGACCTGTGGCGCCACTGGGGCGAGCCGCGCATCGCGTGGTACGCGGGCAGTCATGTCTCGTTCCTGCGCGAGCCGGAGGCGCGCTTCCTGATCGACGACGCGCTCAGAGTCGGCGGACTGATCGACGGGGAGTGAGTGCCGAGCGAGGGCCGTCCCGAGCGAGGCCTGCAAGCAGCGAAGTTGCGCGCAGCGAGCCGCAGGCGAGCGAAGTCGATGACGGTGAGTCCGTCAGCCCATCATCGAGCTGAAGTTCTCGCTGTAGAACTTGTCGAGTGACTCGGGCCGCGCGCCCGCGAGTGACTGCTCGAAGCGCTTCACCGGATCGCGCCCGCCTTCGGGGTGCGGGTAGTCCGACGAGAACAGGAACAGGTCGTCACCCGCTTGCTCGACCAGCCAGCCCACGGGCTCGGTCGGGAACGGCGTGAACCATACGTGACCGTGCACGTACTCACTCGCGCGCTTCGGCAGGCGCAGCGCCGGCTCGGTCTTCGAGAACGTGTCTTGCGCGATGTCCAGTCTTCGCAGCCAGCTCGGCACCCACAGCGCGCCCTGCTCGATGCATCCGCCGCGCAGGTTCGGGAACGTCTCGAACATGCCGTCGAGCACCAGACACGAGAGGAACGTCTCGGGCGCGTTGTGCACGGCCATGAAGTCCTTCGCGCGCAGGTTCTCGCCGCCGCCGAGCCAGTCACTCACCTTCTTGCCGTTGTTGTGGAACTGCTTGCGCAGCCCGCGCCCGCCGCCGCCGATGTGCAGCATGAACGGGATCTTCGCGTCCTGGAGCCGCGCCCAGAACGGGTGATAGTCGGGGTGAGTCGGCGAGAGAGTCCCGCTCGGCGCCGAGTTCACGAGGATCGCGCCGCAGCCCATGCGGATCGCCTCGTCCGCCTCCGCGGCCGTGCGCTCGGGATCGCCCCACGGCGCGAGCCCCACGCCGATCAGCCGCGAGTCATGCGAGCAGAAGTCCGCCATGCCGCGGTTGTGTGCGCGCGCGCCGCCGTAGAGCAGGTCGAGGTCGTCGCCGGCGAACTGAGTCGGCGCGAAGGTGCTGAACACCAACTGACTCGCGAAGCCGAGCAGGTCGAGCGCTCGCGTCCGTTCGTCGCGGTCGAACGCGCCGAGCGCGCTCCAACCCTTCGCGCCCATCAAGTTCTCTTCGAGCTTCCGCGCCGCGCCCGCGTCCCCGCGCCGCGCCGCCGCCGAGCTCACCGCCTCGTCCGCGAGCTTCCCCGCGCCGCCGAGATACAACGGCCGCAACCGCTCCCGCACCCCCGGATCCGCATAAGGCGCCAGCCAGTCACCAAGCTCCATCAAGTGACTGTCCGCATCGTGATAGATCCGTCCGGTAGCGTAAGGCATCTCAGCTCCCTCCGATTTCCAGCCATCGTACCAGACGCCCCCGAGCCCGCGTCCAGCACGATTCTCCGAAAGCCACACAAGAGTGAGTGAACGAGGTGCCCGCCCCGGCGCGCCCCGAAGTGACTCCGCGCAGCGCGCGGCTGCCACCGGCGTGCTCCCGTGCCACGAGGAAGGCCGAGCGAGGGCCGTCCCGAGCGAGGTCGCAAGCGGCGAAGTCGCGCGCAGCGAGCCGCAGGCGAGCGAAGTCAATCGGGGGTGAGGCGCCCGCCGACAACCGGCGGGGCGTTAGCTGGCTGTTTCCTTCCGCGGCATCGCCTTCAAAGCAAACGCCTCGCGAACGAACTCGGCCTGCTCTTCCTCGTGCAACCGGTACGAGCCAGTCGCCGGACTAGCCGACTCACGACGGCCGATGTAGCGGAGTGACTTGTCCGGTCCCAGCACGCGCCGGAGACGCTCGCTCACGAACGACCATCCTCCCATGTTCCACGGCTCTTCTTGCACCCACGCCACCTCGCTCGCGCCGTAGCGCGCGAGGATGGGAGTGAGTTGGTCGAACGGAAATGGGTGCAGCTCTTCGAGCCGCAGGATCGGGACGTCGTCGAAGCCCGAGTCTTCGCGCGCTTCGAGCAGCGTGTAGTAGACCTTGCCGCTGCACAACAGCACGCGGCGCGTGGTGGCGGGCGAGCGGCCGCCCGGGCCGAACGCCGGATCGTCGATCACTTCGCGGAACTCACCCGTGGTGAGGTCGTCGCGCGACGAGACACACTTCGGGTGGCGCAAGAGACTCTTGGGACTCATGACCACGAGCGGCTTGCGGAAGTTTCGGCGCACCTGGCGGCGCAGCGCGTGGAAATACTGCGCGGGTGTCGAGAGATTCACGACCTGCAGGTTGTCTTCCGCGCACAGCTGCAGGAAGCGTTCGAGCCGCGCGCTCGAGTGCTCGGGGCCCTTGCCCTCGTAGCCGTGCGGGAGCAGCAGCACCAAGCCCGACGAGCGGCTCCACTTCTTCTCGCCGCTCGCGATGAACTGGTCGATGATGACTTGCGCAGTGTTCGCGAAGTCACCGAACTGCGCTTCCCAGATCGCGAGGCGGTTCGGGTCGACGGTCGAGTAACCGTACTCGAACCCGAGCACCGCGGCTTCGGACAGGAGTGAGTTCGCGATCACGAAGCGCGCGCCGCCCGTGCCGAGCTTGTCGAGTGACACGTACTGCGCGCCGGTCTCGACGTCGTGCAGCACGGCGTGCCGGTGGCCGAACGTGCCGCGTTCGCAGTCCTGGCCGGTCATGCGCACGGGGACGCCCTCGCCGAGCAGCGTGCCGAACGCGAGCGCCTCGGCGGTGCCCCAGTCCATCGGCTGGTCGGCGAGCACCGACTGCGAGCGCTGCTCGAGCTGGCGGCGCAGCTTCGGGTGCACGCTGAAGCCTGCCGGCGCCTCGACCAGCGCGCGCGCGACGGTCTCGAGTGACTCGCGAGACACCGCCGTCTTGCCGTCGAGCTGCTCGGGATTCGAGAGACCCTCCCAGAGCCCGTGATACCCCTCGGCCCCGTGCAGGCGCGTGTGAGTCGTGCTCTCTTCGAGCGCCTGCTCGAGCTTGCGCTTCTGCTGCTCTTCGAGCTTCGCGAGCGCCGCGGGGTCGATCGCCTTCTCGGCGAGCAGGCGATCCGTGTACAGCTCGGCCACGCGCTCGTGCGCGTTGATCGCCTTGTACATGAGCGGCTGCGTGTAAGTCGGGTCGTCGGCCTCGTTGTGACCGTGCCGCCGATAGCACACCAGGTGGATGATCACGTCCTCTTTGAACTGTTGGCGGAAGCCGACCGCGAGCTTCGCGGCGTGCACGCACGCTTCGGGGTCGTCGGCGTTCACGTGGAAGATCGGCGCCTGGATGTTCTTGGCCGTGTCACTCGGATACTGAGTGAAGCGGCACTGACTCGGCTCGGCCGTGAAGCCGATCTGGTTGTCGAAGATCACGTGGATCGTCCCGCCGGTGCGGTACGTCGCGAGCTCCGACAGCGCGAGTGTCTCGTACACGACGCCTTGGCCGGTGAACGCGGCGTCGCCGTGAATCTGCACGGGAATCACCTGCGCGCCTTCGACGTCGCCGCGCCGGTGCTGCTTGGCGGCGACCACGCCCTCGGCGACCGGGTTGATCCACTCCAAGTGACTCGGGTTCGGGCACAGCGACAAGTGAATCGTCTTGCCGGCGCGCGTGCGGCGGTCGGCCGAGTAACCGCGGTGATACTTCACGTCGCCCGCGCCCTGCGCGTTCGCGGGCATCAGCGCGGTCTGGAAGTCGGTCATGATCGCGCGGTACGGCATCTCCATCGCGTGAGCCATGAGATTCAGGCGCCCGCGGTGCGCCATCGCGATCACGAGCTCTTCCGCGCCGAGCTCCGACGCGCCCTCGATCAGCGTGTCCATGATGGGAATCATCGCTTCGCCGCCTTCGAGCGAGAAGCGATACACACCCAGGAAGCGCTTGTGCAGGAACTGCTCGAAGCGCTCCGACGAGATCAGCTGAGTCAGGATGCGCTGCCGCTCTTCCGTAGTGAGTGACGGCTGATTCTCGCGCGGCTCCATGCGCTCGATCAGCCAGTCACGCCGCGGCTTGTCGCGAATCTCCATGAACTCGGCGCCGAACGTGCCCGCGTAAGTGCGGCGCAGGCTCGCGATCAGCTCCGCGGCCGTGCCTTCGCGCTTGCCGAGATAGTTGCCGAAGCGCAGGCGCCGCTCGGGCTCGTCGCCGACGTGATAGTTCGCCGGGTCGAGCAGCGGATGTGAGTCGCGGTCGTTGCCCAGCGGATCGAGCTTGGCGATCAGGTGGCCGTGACTCCGCCAGGCGTCGACGAAGCCGATCACGCCGACGACGGGCGCGGCGTCGGAGCTGTCGCTCGCCGTCGCGGTCGCGCGCCCGTTCGCGCGGGGCGCGGCGGCAACGGGCTCGGGTGTCACTCGCCCCTGCAGGCGATCGAACAGTCGGCGCCAGCCGTCGGGCACGCTCTCGCGGCCCAGCACGTAGTCTTCGTACAGCGCCTCGACCCAAGCGCCGTTCTCGCCGGAGAAGAGCCCGGCCAGCTCGTCGGACAACGCATCCTCCATCGAGGGGGCGACCTAGAGTAACCGCTTCGCGACCCCTCTTCGACGGTACTCTTCGACGCGACACCGCTCGGTGTGAAGGTCGAGTGGCTCGGCTACGATGCCGCGCCATGCGCTTCCAGGCCCTGCCCGGATTTCGCGACTTCTTCCCCGAGGATCTCGCCGTGCGACGGTGGATCGAGTCGGCGTGGCGGCGTGCGTCGGCGAATGCGGGCTTCGAGGAGATCGACGGCCCGGTGCTCGAGGCGCTCGAGCTCTTCACCGCGAAGTCGGGCCCCGAGATCGTGAATCAGCTGTACGCGTTCACGGACAAAGGCGGACGCGAAGTCGCGCTGCGCCCCGAAATGACTCCGACTCTCGCGCGCATGATCGGCGCGCGCGGCGCGGGTCTGCCGAAGCCGATCAAGTGGTACTCGGTGCCCGAGTTCTATCGCTACGAGAAGATGCAGCGCGGGAGACTCCGCGCGTTCTTCCAGTGGAACGTCGACGTGATCGGCAGTGACGAGCCGGCGTCGGACGCGGAGGCGATCGCGGTCGCATTCGACGCGCTGCGGATCCTGGGACTCACTCGCGAAGACGTCGTGGTGCGGATCAGTGACCGGCGCTTCGTGACTCGCGTGTTGGACGAGCTCGAAGTCGCCGAGACGGAGCGGCCCGAGGTGCTCGGTCTGGTCGACAAGCTCGAGCGCGACCGCGCCGCAGGGCAGAAGCTCGACGACAAGCTGGGCGCGCGCCGCGCCGACGCGTTGCGCGCGCTGTGCGACGAGTATCCGCTGCCGCGCGCGCCCGAGCTGGGCGCGGTGCTCGAAGCGGCGCGCGACCTGGGAGTCACTTGTGACCTCGAGCCGGATTTCCGCATCGTGCGCGGGCTCGCCTATTACACCGGTCCCGTGTGGGAGATGTTCGACCGCGGCCGCACGCTGCGCGCCGTGGCGGGCGGCGGCCGCTACGACAAGCTGATCGAGGCCATGCGCGGGCCGAAGCTCTCGGCGCTGGGCTTCGGCATGGGCGACGTGGTGTTGGGCGAGTTACTCGCCGAGAAGAAGCTCGTGCCCGAGAAGGGGCCGCGGATCGAGGTCGCGGTGCTCGCAGTGACTCCCGAGCTCGCTCGTGTGGCGCGGCGGCTGGTCGCGCAGCTGCGCATGAAGGGCGTCGCGGCCGAGTCACCGTACGGCGCGCCGAAGCTCGCCAAGGCGCTGAAGGCCGCCGACGCCGCGGGCGCGGCGCGCGCGGTGATCGTCGGCCCCGAAGAGTGGAAGGACGGGAACGTCCTGGTGCGCGACCTCGGCACCGGCGCCGAGCGAGTCACTCGCGCCGACGAGCTCTGACTCCGCGCCAGCGCTAGCTCGTGGCCGTCGGGCCGCTCTTCACGAGCGTGGTCGCCATCGTCAGCATCCCCGCAAGGTCCGACAGGTTCGCGGGAATCACGAAGGTGTTTCCCTCGCGCGCCAGATTGCCGAGCTGCTGGATGTACTGCTCGGCGATCCGCAGCTTCATCGCGTCGTCGCCGCCCGGTAGGCGGAGTGACTCGGCGATGTTGCGCAGGCCCTGGGCGGTGGCGTTCGCCACGGCGAGGATCGCCTGCGCCTGCCCTTCGGCCTCGTTGATCTGCTGCTGGCGGCTGGCCTCGGACTCCTTGATCACGCGCTGCTTCTGGCCCTCGGCCTCGTTGATCTTCGCGTCGCGGTCGCCCTCGGAGGTCAGAATGACTGCGCGCTTCTCGCGCTCGGCGCGCATCTGCTTCTCCATCGCCTCGAGTGTCTCGTGCGACGGCATGATCTTCTTGATCTCGTAGCGCAGCACCTTCACGCCCCACGTGCCCGACGCCTTGTCGAGCTCGGTGACGATCAAGCCGTTGATCGCGGCGCGCTCCTCGAACGTGCGGTCGAGGTCGATCTTGCCCATCTCGCTGCGCAACGTGGTCTGCGCGAGCTGCGAGATGGCGAACGTGTAGTTCATGACGCCGTAACTCGCCTGGCGCGGGTCGAGCACCTGCAGATACAGCACGCCGTCGACGCCCACCTGCACGTTGTCACGCGTGATGCAGACCTGCTCGGGGATGTCGATCGTCTGCTCCTTCAGCGTGTGCCGGTACGCGACCCGATCGACGAACGGGATGAGTAAGTGGAAGCCGGCCTGCAGCGTGCGGCTGTAGCGCCCCACCGTCTCGATCACGTACGCGCTCTGCTGCGGCACGACGACCGCCGTCTTCGCGATCACGAAGACCACGAGCAGGACGATGGCCACCACCGAGATCACGACCACGTTGTCCACGCGAACCTCCTCTGACTCGCTATGACTCGCGGCGCAGCTCGAGCACGAGCCCGTCGGCGGCCACGACGCGCGCGCGCTCGCCCGCGGCGATCGCCCCGTCGCCCATGTTCCGCGCGTCCCACGTCGTGCCGCGCAGCTCGACCCGGCCGCGCCCCCCGGGCGGGATCGACTCACGCGCGATCGCGAGCTCGCCGACCGTTCCCTGACTCACTTCACCAACCGCCCCGCCGCGGAGACTCAGATACACACGCTTGCGGAAGGCCGCCGTGCCGGCGATCGAGAGCACGCCGAACAGCGCCCAGTCCACGCCGACCGGCAGCGTGCCGAACGCCAGCGCGAGCCCGCCAGTCACGAGCGCCGCGGCGCCGAAGAACACGAGATAGAACTGAGCGTCGACCACGGTCTCGGCGGCGAGCAGAATGGTTCCGACGACGATCCAGCCCCAGAACGGCATCAGTCACCCTCCAAGGCGAGAGACTAGCGGAGATTCACTCTAGATCACCTCGTGTTCGTGAGGCGGCAGCTCCCACGGCACGCCGGTGTGTTCGAGGCCGCCGCGCTCGAGCCACGCGCGCGTGGTATCGGCCGCGCGCCGAATCAGGTTCTTCGCGTCGGAGAAATCGAACGGCTGTGTGTGCACGGGACAGAGCGGCGGAACGACACGGATCTGTGTCTGGTCCATGAAGCGCTCGACGTCGATGGTGAGTTGGCGCGCGACCAGCACGTTGACGCCGTGCAGCGCCATCGCCAGCGCGCTGGTCGGGAGCTTCTTCATCTCGCACGAGTAACCCGTGGGCAGCACCACGATCCGCTCGGCGCCGAGCTCGCGCGCGGCGGAGATCGGCGTGTTGCTCGCGACGCTGCCGTCGAAGTAGTGAGTCCCGCCGATCTTCACGGGCGGAAACACGCCGGGGATCGCCGCGCTCGCCATGACCGCCGCGACCGCTTCGCCCCGCGAGAGCAGCGCCTCGCGCCCGGTGAGCACGTTCGCCGCGACCACGTGCACGGGGATGCGCGCCTTCTCGAGCAAGCGGTAGGGCAGGTGGCGAGTCACGAGTCTCTCGAACGGCGCCGGGTCGACCATGTGGTCGCGCAGCGCCAGCGCGCCGAGCAACCCGCCGAGCGGCGAGAAGGGAAACACGTCGCGCGCGCGGAGGTTCGCCCAGATGGCCGCGAGCTCGCGCACGCCGTCGGCGTCGGGCTTGCCGGCGAAGAACGCCGCGTTCACGGCGCCCGCGGACGAGCCGACGATGAAGTCGGCGGTGACTCCCGCGTCGACCAGCGCGGAGAGCATGCCCACTTCGACCGCGCCCAGACTGCCGCCGCCGGCGAGGACGAAGGCGGTCAACATGACTCAGGTCTTCGCGTCGACCGCGACGCCCATCGCGTGATAGCCCTTGTCGACATACACCGTCGTGCCGGTGATTCCGCTCGCGAGCGGGCTACACAGAAATGCGGCGGTGGTCCCGACTTCGTCCGCGTGGATAGCCTCGGGCAGCGGTGAGTTGTGTTTCGCGTAGTCGATCATCTTCTCGATGAAGCCGATCGCCGACGCCGCGCGCGAAGCCCACGGCCCGGCCGAGATCGCATTCACGCGCGCGCCGTACCTGCGCCCGGCCTCGTACGCGAGCGTGCGCGTGTCGCTCTCGAGCGCCGCCTTGGCCGACGACATGCCGCCGCCGTAGCCGGGAATCACGCGCTCGCCCGCCATGTAAGTCAGCGACAGGAACGCGCCGTTCGGGCGCAGCAGCGGCCCGAAGCGCTGCACGAGCGACACGAACGAGTAAGCGCTGGCCGACAGCGCCGAGAGATACCCCTTGCGCGAAGTCTCGAGCAGCGGGTTCTTCACCTCCGAGCCGTTCGCGATGGAGTGAATCACGATGTCGACCGGCTTCGCGCCGAACTCGTTGACGAGTCTGTCGGCCGCGCCCTGAATCGTGAAGTCGTCGTGCTCTTTGTATCTGCGGTTCTCGCGCACCTCGGTCGGCACGTCCGCGAGCGTGTCCCACTCGGCGTCGAGCGGCAGGATGCGCTCGAAGGCGAGCGCCCCGCCCGACGCGAAGTTGAGTGACTCGCCGATCTTCCCGCGCTCGAGCATCTTCGTGAAGATCCCGTACGCCGGCGGCCACGTGCCCGCGCACACCGTCGCGCCCGCCTCGGCGAGCCGCTTGGCGATCGCGAACCCGAAGCCCCAGTCGTCGGCGATGCCGGCGACGAACGCGCGCTTCCCCGTGAGATCGATCTTCAGCATCGGGCGTAGGAGAGCACCGGCGAGAAATGACCGCAAGCGACCTAGTAAGATTGGCTCATGTCGAGACGCAATCAGATCGTGATGAGCGACGAGGAGATCCGGAAGTTCGTCGAGTCGAAGAAGACGATGACCATCGTCTCGAACGGCCCGGGCGGCTTCCCGCACCCGATGCCCATGTGGTTCGCGCGCGACCCCGACGGCTCGATCCGCATGGCGACTTACCGGACGAGTCAGAAGATCAAGAACATCCAGCGCGACCCGCGTGTGTCACTCCTGGCCGAGAGCGGCACGGAGTACGCCGAGCTGAAGGGCGTGGTGTTCTACGGCAACGCGGAGCTCGTCGACGACTTTCCGCTCGCGGTCGACACACTCCTGCGTGCCGGCGGTCGCGGCGAGGGCCTGCCCAAGGATCCCGCCGCCGCGAAGCAGATCATGGAGGCGATGCGCAAGAACGCGGAGAAGCGCTACGTGATTCGCGTGAAGCCCGAGCGCACCGTCTCTTGGGATCACTCGAAGCTCGGCGGGACTTACTAGCGCGCCTTCTCGGACTCGCGCAGTCCGAGCGCGAGGTTCCCGTCGGCGCGCGTGCCGTTCGGGATCGCGTATAGCGCGCGGATCGTGCGCACGTCGAGCTCGCTGATGAACGCTCGCTCGCGCGTCTCCCAGTTGTAACTCATCGCCGAGTCACACGAGAGGCAGTGACCCAGTCCCAGCGTGTGGCCGAACTCGTGGACCATGAGCAGCCGCAGCTGGTCGAGCTCGAGCTGGCAGCGGATGTCGAGACACGGCTTGGTCGCGTACTGCAGGCGCCCGTTCGCGCGCAGCCTGCCGCCGGCGATCTTCCAGCCGATGCCGCCCCAGCCCGCGGCCTCGCCGGTGATTCGCGTCTTCCACTCGGCGACGATGGCCGCGTCGGCCTCGCTCGGCACGATCTCGATCTGGAACCACGGCAGCACCGGGCGGATCGCGGTCTCCCAGCTCTCGATCGCCTCGGCCACCGCGGCGCGTGTCTCGGCCAGACTCGCGTAGCGCGCCGCCAGCTTCGGCATCTGCACCGCGACGCGCAGCGGCATGTCGTCCTGGGTGAAGTGCACGTACATCGGCGTGCCGTCCGCGTCTTCGGCGTTCGGCGCGAGAAAGCCGTCGTCGCCTTCACCCTCGCGGCCGGTCGCGGGTTGCGGGGACGTGACTCGTCCGGGGAGCGCGTCGCCGACGGGCGGCCGCGCGCATGCGAGCCCGAGCGCGAGCGCGCCGGCGAAAGTCACGGAGAGAAAGCACGCCCGCATGCGCGCGAATTGTCTCACGAGCGGTGGAATCCGAGAAACTCGCTCGGCACGTAGTGGGGCGTGGAGGGACGCTCATGCGCCGCATCGCGCTGCTCTTGGCGTTGCTGCTGTCGGTCGCGGGTTCCGCCGCCGCCGCTTCCTTCGACTCACTCATCTCGTTCGGCGACAGCTTGTCGGACACGGGAAGCGGCCCGGCAGTCCCGCCGAGCTACGGTGGGCGCTTCTCGAACGGGATCGTGTGGCAGGAGTATCTCGCCAACTCACTGGGCCTGGCGCCGGTCGCGACGCGCGACTACGCGATCGGCGGCGCTACCTCGGGGCTCACCGGGCTCGGCGGAACCTCGACCGGGCTGCTCACTCAAGTGAACGGCTTCGTGGGCGCGCCGGTGAGTCTCGGCTCGTCGACGTTGTTCACGGTCTGGGCGGGCGGCAACGACGCGATCAATTCGGTGCTCACGGGCGCGGACCCGATCGCCGGCGCCGCGCAGGCAGCGACGAACATCGCCTTCGCAGTGACTCAGCTGGCCGGCACCGGCGCGCAGTATTTCCTCGTGCCGAATCTGCCCAACGGCGGGCTGTTCCCGATCAGCGCGTCACTCGGCGGGAATCCGGCGCAGGCGAACGCGCTCACGCTCTTCTTCAACGGCCAGCTCGACGCCGCGCTCACGCCGCTGTCGGCCTCGCTCGGCATCACGATCTACCGGCTCGACACGTACTCGCTGTTCCAGGGGATCGCCGGGAATCCGGCGGCGTACGGACTCACCAACGTGACTCAAGGCTGCAAGCAGGGCAGCGGCGCCGCGGCGACGGTGTGCGCCAACCCGAGTGAGTACCTGTGGTGGGACAACGTGCACCCGACGACGGGCATTCACGCGCGCATTGGCGGCGCCGCATTGACCGCCGTACCGGAGCCCTGGCTCGTCGTGCTCGTGGTGGTCGCCGCGCTCGCCGTATCACCCACTCGAGGGCAGCGGGGGCGCTCGCCGAGCTAGACTCCGCACGTGAGTCTGGCGCGCGCCGCGCTCCTGTGTCTCGCCTTGGTGGCCTTCGCGGACGTGCGCGCCGACGACGACCCGTGGCGCATCCCGACGCCCGACGCGTGCCGGACCGAGCCCGCGCGGCTGCTCACGCCGCCGCCACCGGGGAAAGACGCCCCGCCAGTCACTCCGCCCATGCCGGGTGACTCGATCGGCGCCGAGAGCGCCGCGCGCCTGCGCGACTTCCTTCCGCCCGAGATCTGGGAGAAGCGCGAGCGGTTCTTCTACGACGGCATGCACATGAAGATCGGCCCGTGCTTCCGCGACTACTCCCCGCCCGAGTTCTTCTCGCAGGCGACGCGCGAGCTCTCCGCGGGAGTCACTCTCGACGCGGAGGGCACGCTGCACGGTCACAAGGCGGGGCTGCCGTTTCCGCCCGCGAGTCTCTCGCCCGACGACCCCGACGCGGGGCTCAAGTGGGCGTGGAACGCGGTCAGCTCCTACAACGCCGCGGGCAAGTTCGGCTCGATCCAGATCAGTCTCGTGAACGAGAAGGGAGTCGCGGAGCAATGGCGCGGTGACTACTTCCAGCTCGACGCGCGCGGCCGCGCCGACCGCCCGTCCGACGGGTACGCGTACGCGGCCGACGCGACCGCGGCGTGGATCGCAGGGGGAGTCACTCGCAACCTGCGCACCGGCAACGAGTGCGCGTTCCGCCAGTTTCAGAACGGCGGCCGCAAGCCCGATCTGTTCATGGCGTCGAGTCACAGCCGCAAGATCGCGCGCGTTCCGCCGCCGGATTCGGAGTACCCACTCACCGGCTGCATCATCGACGCGGCGGTCGAGGGCGGCGGTCTCTTCATACACGGCTTCGAGCCGCGCCTGCACCGCTGGAAGGTGCGCGGCGTCGCCGACGTGCTCGCGCCGATCAACGCGAGCAAGCCCAACTGGCCGGTCGCGAAGGACCGCAACTACGGGCCGTGGGGTATCTCGTTCGCCGACGACCGCTGGGAGCTGCGGCGAGTCATCGTGCTGGAAGGCGAGCTGCGCGAGGGCAAGTTCGAAGACAACACGCAGCGCTTCACTTGGTATCTCGACCTGCAGACACTCCAGCTCTTGTACTACGCGGGCTTCAAGGCGAACGGCGACGCACAGGGCGTAGGCTACTGGGTGCGGCGCTGGAGCGAGGACTCACCGGACTATCCGCGCTGGAGCGACGACCCGGAGCGCCCCGTGCGTGCCCTCGACGTGATCGGCTCGGCCCTCGTGGACTGGGGCGCGCAGCACGCCGTGCGCGCAGACACGGGCGACGCGGTCGCCGTGCCGAAGGACGACGCGAAGCTGCGCCGGCAGCTCTCGATCGGCAGCGCGCGCGTGCACTGACTCGCGCGCGGGGGCGATTGTCAGGTCTCGATGCGCTGGAAGAGCGGTGACTCGACGCTCTTCGTCGCGCGCGCGAGGCGCTTCTGGAGCTCACCGGCGGCGCCGGGAACGAACGGCTGGAGCTCGCGCGCCACCACCGCGAGTGTCTCGAAGAGTGAGTGGAAGAGCGCGTCGAGCGGCGCCTTGACGCCGCCCGCCTGCTCGGCCTTGTACAGCTCCCACGGCTTGCGGCGCTCGATCAGCTTGTTCGCTTCCGAGACGAGGCTCCACACCGCCTCGATCGCGCCGCGGAAGTCGAAGTCTTCGATCCGCTCGTCGACGCGCGCCGAGACCGTCTTGATCTCGCGCTCCATCTTCGCGGCGTCGGGATCCCAGTCACCCGCGGGCACCACGCCGCCGCGGTACTTCACGAGCATCGCGGTGGTGCGGTGCGCCAGATTGCCGAGGTCGTTCGCCAGGTCCGTGTTCGCGCACTGAATGAGTCGCGCGATCGAGAAGTCGGCGTCGCCCGCCTGCGGCACCTCGCGCAGCATCCACCAGCGCAGCGCGTCGTTGCCGTACTGCGAGGCGACCGCGAACGGGTCGGCGGTGTTGCCGAGTGACTTCGAGATCTTCTGGCCGTCGACGGTGAGATAGTCGTGCACGAAGATGCGCGAAGGGAGCGGCTCTTTCGCCGAGAGCAGGAGGGCCGGCCAGTAGATCGCGTGGAAGCGCAGGATCCCCTTGCCGATCACGTGCACGCGTGTCTCGTTGTCGACCCAGAAGCGTTTGTACGCGGACTCGTCGCGGCCGCCGTAGCCCAGCGCGCTGATGTAGTTGCCGAGCGCGTCGAACCACACGTACATGATCTGTGACTCGTCGCCCGGCACGGGAATGCCCCAGCCGCGCGCGCGCTCTGCCGAGCGCGAGATCGAGAAGTCGTCGAGCCCGCGCTCGATGAAGCGCAGCATCTCGTTCTTGCGCGAGACGGGACTCACTCGCACGACCTCGCGCGACAGCAGGTCGTGCAGCTGGTCCTGATACTTCGACAGGCGGAAGAAGTAGTTCTCTTCCGAGATCAGGGTCGGGCGAGTCTGGTGCTCGGGACACTTGCCGTCCTCGAGCTCCGACTCGAGATAGAACTGCTCGCACCCGACGCAGTACAGCCCCTCGTAGTTCTTCGTGTACACGTCGCCCGCGTCGGCGCACGCGCGCCAGAGTCTCTCGACTCCCGGCCGGTGCCGCGGATCGGCCGCGGTGCGAATGAAGTCGTCGTTCGAGAGATCGAGCCCCTCGTGCAGATCCGCGAAGCGCTGCGCGTTCTTCGCCACGAACTCACCCACGTCCATGCCGATCGCCTGCGCCGACTGCACGTTCTTCAGCGCGTTGTCGTCGGTGCCCGTGAGGAAGCGCACCTCTTTCCCCCGCAGCCGCGCGTGTCTCGCGAGCACGTCGGTCTGCACGAACTCGAGCGCGTGGCCGACGTGCGGCGGCGCGTTCACGTACGGAATGGCGGTGGTGACGTAGAAGCGGTTCCCGGGCATGGGAGGGCAGTATGCGGGGCGCTGGAGGGCACCGCCAGGTACCTTGAAATTCGAACACTGCATGTTCGATTTTCTAGGTCGGGTTGGCTAGCCTCGCTGCCGATGGATCGCCCAGACGCGCTCTCCAGAGTTCGACGCGCGCTTGCTCGCAGCCCGGTGGTCGCACTCGTCGGCCCGCGCCAGGCCGGCAAGACGACGCTGGCGCGCGAGCTCCTCGACGCCTCGGCGCCGGGCTACTTCGACTTGGAAGATCCCGTTTCGCTGGCCCGGCTCGGAGAGCCCATGACCACCCTCGCGCCGCTGCGAGGACTGGTCGTGATCGACGAGGTGCAAAGGCGGCCGGAGCTGTTTCCGACCCTCCGCGTCCTCGCCGATCGCAAGCCGCGAGCCGCGAGATTCCTGATTCTGGGCAGCGCTTCTCCGGAGCTGCTGCGTCAGTCCTCCGAGTCACTCGCGGGGCGGCTCGAGGTAGTCACCTTGCCGCCGTTCACGCTCGAAGAGGTCGGAGCCGCGGCGTTGGATCGGCTGTGGCTGCGCGGCGGATTCCCACGCTCCTATCTCGCGCGGTCAGCAGCGGACAGTCTCTCGTGGCGGCGCGAGTTCGTGCGCACCTTCCTGGAGCGCGACGTGCCGCAGTTCGGCGGCGCCATCGCGCCGCAGGCGCTGCATCGCTTCTGGACGATGCTCGCGCACCATCATGGCGGAATCTGGAAGGCGAGTGACCCGGCGCGCTCGCTCGGAGTGAGTGAGCCAACGGTGCGCCGCTATCTGGACCTGCTCTCTGGGCTGTTCATGGTTCGCCAACTGCAGCCGTGGCACGCGAACCTCGGAAAGCGGCAGGTCAAGGCGCCCAAGGTCTACGTGAGAGACTCCGGCCTGCTGCACGATCTGCTCGGCATTCGCAGTGAGTCGGAGCTACTCGGTCATCCGAGGTCGGGCGCGTCGTTCGAGGGCTTCGCGATCGAGCAGGTGCTGGCGATCGTGCCGCACGACGAAGCGTACTTCTGGGCGACTCACGCTGGAGCCGAGCTCGACTTGCTGCTGCAGATCGGGCCGAAGCGTTTGGGAATCGAGATCAAGCGCTCGGACGCGCCCACGCTCACGCCGTCCATGCGCACGGCGCTCGCGGATCTCGACCTCGAGAGGCTGATCGTTCTGTATCCCGGCGAGCGGAGTTACTCACTCGCAGAGGGAGTCGACGTCATGCCGGTGCGTGAGGTCACTCGGTTGCGTGGCAAGAGGCGGTACAGTGGCAGACGGAGATCGAGTTGAGAAGGAGCGGAGTGAATCGGAGTTGCCGCGGAGCCCCCACTCACCAGGCGGTCCAGCCCCCGTCCACGGTCACGACGGCCCCAGTCACATAAGTCGACGCCGGCGACGCGAGAAACAGCACCGCGGTGTCGATCTCTTCCGCCCGCCCGAGTCTCTGCAGCGGCGTGAACGTCTTGATGATCGCCTCGTGCTCCGGCGGCACCGTGCCGATGCGCGGGTCGGTCGTCATCTCGGTGGGGAAATACGCGGGCGCGAGCGCGTTCACGTAGATCCCGAAGCGGCCCCACTCGATCGCCAGGTGGCGAGTCATGTTGTTCAGCGCGCCCTTCGTCGCGGCGTAGCCCACGGAGCGGTGCACGGGGTTGCCGCCGAAGCCGATCACCGACGAGATCTGAATGATGCGGCCGCCGCGGCCGCGCTCGATCCAGCGCTGCGCGACGAGCTGCGAGCCTTCCCAGCACGCGGTGAGATTCAGCGCGATGGCGGAGTCCCACTTCGCGCGCGTGTGTTTCTCGGCGCGGCCGAGCGGCGCGATGCCGGCGCCGTTCACGAGTATGTCGAGCGGGCCGAGCTCGGCCTCGACCTGGTCGATCGCGCCGCGGAGCTGGTCAGTCACAGTCACGTCCGCCGGCGCCGCGCACGCGCGCACGCCCTTCGCGCGCAGCTCGACTGCGAGCTCCTCGAGCTTGTCTTTGCGGCGCGCGACCAGGCCGACGTTCGCGCCGGCCTTCGCGAGCGCGCGCGCGACCTGCGCGGAGAGACCGCTCGATGCGCCAGTCACCAGCGCCGTCTGGCCGCGGAGTGAGAAGAGAGCTTCCAGCTCGCTCGCGCTCATGGCTTCAGCACCACCTTCAACGCGTTCTCTTTGTGACCCGCGAAGATCTCGTAGCCGTGCGGGCCCTCGGACAGCGGGAGCCTGTGACTGATGATGACCGTGGGATCCAGCCGGCCCTGCTCGATCAGCGGCATGAGCTTCGGGATGAAGATCTGCGGATTCACCAGCCCCGTGCGCAGTGACAGGTTCTTCATGAACAACAGGAACCAGGGCAGGGTGGCGGTCGGGGCGGTCAGTACGCCGATCACCGCGATGCGCCCGCCGGGGCGAGTCACCATGGCCGCCTGCAGGATCAGGTCCTCGCGGCCCACGGCTTCGATCGAGGCGTCGGCGCCCAGGCCGTGAGTCAGCTCGAGCACGCGCTCGCCGAGATTCACCTTGCTGGGATTCACCGCGTCGCAGCCGAGCTGGCGCGCGCGCTCGAGCCGGCCGTCGTCCAGATCCACCGCGATGACTCGCGCCGCGCCGCGCAACAGACAGCACATCTGCGCGAACGTGCCGACGGGCCCGCAGCCGAACACGACCACGGTGTCACCCGGGCCGACCTCGGCGAACTCGGCGCCCATGTAGCCGGTCGGGAGTATGTCGGTGAGGAACAGCGCCTGATCGTCGGCCATGTCACTCGGCACGCGAAACAGATTGGTGTCGGCGAACGGCACGCGCGCGGCCTCGGCCTGTCCACCCGGCAACCCCTGCGAGAAGCCGAACACGTTGCTCGCGCCGCCGCCCGCGGTCATGACTCGGCAGCCGCTGTACACGCCGCGCTTGCACATCGGGCACGTGCCGCAGCCGACGGTGCACGAAGTGAGCACGCGGTCGCCCTTCTTCACGCTTCCCACGTTGCGCCCAACTTCCTCGACGATGCCCATGAACTCGTGACCCACCGCGAAGCCGCCCGACGCGCCGATCCCTTCGGGCAGGCCGCCGTGCCACAGGTGCAAGTCCGAGCCGCAAATGGCCGTCCGTGTGACTCGCACGATCGCGTCCGTGTCACTCTGGAGCCGCGGGTCCGCCGTGCTCTCGTAACGGAAATCTTCCTTGCCGTGGTAAACGATCGCCTTCATCCCCGCTTCCCTCGCGCGCAACGGCGCTTGCGGGCGCCATTCTCTCTGGAACATCGGCGGGATTCCACTGGGGGCCGCCCGGGTCGGGCGTGGTAGAGTGCGCGCGAGGAGATACCAGTGACTACCTCCGGTCTTTCGCTCGCTGCTGCAGTCGTCGTCGCCGGACTCACTCTGTGCGCGGGGTCACCGGCCTCGGCGCAGGTCGACTTCGGGAAGATCGCGGCCGGCGTGCAGGGCTGTCCCGAGCTCGCGGCCGACCCCGGGCTCGGCACGCTCGCCGCGTATCTCTGTCAGCCGGTGGATCGCACGTCGCTCGATGCGCCGATCACGCGCGCATCCGTGGCGATCCGGATTCGCGCGGGCTCGTTCTCGATCCTCCAGCGGCAGACACTCTTGGATCTCGCGCGCGGTTCGTTGGGTGAGTCGGAGTTCATGCGCTTGCGCGATCTGCTGATCGGCGGACTCGTGTTGTCGCGCTCGCAGGAGAGCCTGCGCCGTGCGCTGATCGCCGAAGGAAATCCCGGGGCGGCGCAGGCGCTGATCGCAGGGCAATTCGAAGAGTCGACTCCCACGTTGCTCGGCTCGCGCATCGACCGCGATCGACTCGCGGATTTGCGCGCTGGGTTGTTCGCGCGGATCGGCGGGGTGGACACCATCCCGAGTTACTCGTCTGGACTGACTCGCAGTCTCGTGGGGATCGCACAGGTAGCGGGCGCACCGATCAGCGTCGATGCCGACGGCCTTGCGCTCTTCGAACCCGTGGGCACCGCTCTCGCCGCGTTCCCGTTCTTCGCCGGGCCCGACGGCCTGGCGAACACCGTCGACGACCTCCCGTACGTCGCGAACAATCCCGGTGCGCAGGGCGCGGGTTACTCCCTTCTTCCGCCGATCACGGGCACGGTCGAGGACCGCTTCGACTCACCTCCTGGCGGAATCCAGGCGTACACGGCGACGGCCCAGATCCTCGTCCCGAGCTTCCTCAACCCGAGTCAGCAGAAGCGGGTCGAGGTGTACGGGGTCTACAACCGGCTCTTGGTCGTTCAGCAAGGGTGTGTGGGCAGGACGGGCTTCCCGGGCTTGGGGACGTTCAACGCGGGGACCGGAATGTGCAGTGACTCGGCTGGAAGTGACGTCACCGAGGCCGCGCATCAGTTCGGTTGCAGGATTCAAGCGGCATTCAACGTGACGACGCGCTTCGGGGTCGGCCTCAACGCGGACGGTGACTGCATCGAGCTGAACTCGTCTTCGTCGGGGACGCAGCGGGTTCAGTACGAAGTCCTCGGTCTCTTGGGTGACTTGCGTCTGCGTCCCGCGCAGGCCGAGCTCGAACCCGCTGATCTCACGGACCTGACGTTCGGCGGTGTGCGGCTCCCAGCTCGGCCGGTGAGTCCGAACGGGACGACGATCTTCCCGCCGGTGACTGGCGCGTTCCGCCGCAACGTCGATCAGGTGACTGGAGCGCCCGTTCGTTCGAGTGGCGGCACCTGTCGCGTGCGGCTGAACGGAACGAGCGCGCCGGTGGGACCCAACGGCGTGGCGGGCGACGGCGACGACGTGTTCCCGAGCGCGGGCGAGTGTCTCCTGTGGGCCGCGCCCGGAGCGACCGGCTCACAGCTTCCGGCTTCTCCTTCGACGGTAGCGGCGAGTCACTCCGCGCACCAGACACTCTTCCACCAGCTGTGCACCGCGGGCTTCGACGAGGACCTCGCTCACTGCCCGTTCGACGCGCTGAACGACCCGAGCACGAGCGGCTTCGCCTACTCCATCGTGGCCGGATTCATCCGGGCTAGCTCCGTCGTCTTCGATGGGCTCGACACGGTTCGCACCAAGGCGAGGCCGCTCGCGCAACTGAGGGTCGTCAACTCGAACCTGATCGATCTTCAGGTCATGGCGGTGAACCAGCTCCAGCCCCTCAACGAATTCGGCCAGGATCTCGGCTTGAACTTCGAGCGTGCTCAGGCGGGTCTGCTCGGCTGCGGCGCAGACTTCGCGAGTCCATGTGGTTTCGTTCAAGCGCAGATGTGGGAAGACGACTCGGCGATCAGCGCAAGCCTCGGTGGCCGCAGACGGTTGTTCGGATTCGATCTGCTCAACACAGACGCAACCGTGCTGACCCAGGAGTTCGGCGCGGACAAGGCGCTTCGCTCGGGTGAGTTGGTTGGCGTCTCGGGAAGCAGCTTCCTGCCGGGCGTGAATTACAGCAGAGACGGGGGCTCGGTCATCGTTCAGGGGAGCGGCTCCCAACAGGCGGAGGTCGAGACGGGTCACTATCTCTCAATCACTCCCGCAGACGTGCTCGCGATGACCGATGCGCAGCGCGCCGCGTACCAGCACGGAGACCCCGGCAAGGTGCAGGCCGACTCATGGGTCGAGCCGATGCCATGGGCCGTGGATCCCATCGCGCTGTCGACCTTCGGCGCGGTCGTGTTCCAAGCCGACCCGACGGATCCGATCAACGGCGCGGCGAACGTCTTCAACCAGGCCGGCGGACAGACTTACGGGGAGTATTGCGGCCGCTGGATGAACGATCTCTTCGAGACCGACATCGCCACGCCCTTCAACCGCACGTGCACCGCGCTCGAGACCGTCTCCGCCAACTTCGAGAGACTCCTGATCGCGACCGAGATCGTCGGCCAGGATCGCTACTTCGATCCGCCCGAGTCACTAGCCGAGCTCGCGGCGATGCTCGACGATGATCCGTCGAACGACGCCACGGGCGATCCGCTCGCCGGACCCGACGGGATCTTCACGCGCAATCAGATGGTGTTCAGTGACACGCAGGTCGACTTCCAGGTCTTCGAGACGCTCAGTTCGGGCTCCGCGCAGATCTTCGTCGCTCCCGCGGACAAGGCCGCGGCGCTCGCGTATCTGCTCGGCTTCGACCCGAACGCAAACTGTGTCTCTACTCCCGAGTGTCTTCTGCAAGTGAACGCAGTGCTCTCGGACCCAACAGACGCGACGTCGACTCTGCCACTGACGCTCGATCTGCCGATCGCCTTCGGCGTCGAGGTCATCGCCGAGCCGAACGACCCGAGTCAGCCGCCGGTCGTCATCGGCACCACCAAGGTGAACCTCGCCGCGCTGCAAGTGACTGACCTGGCGAAGCTCCGGCGCCTGATGTCCGGCAGCCCGGTCCAGCTCAACGGCCAGGTCGTGCGCATGAACCTCGCTCAACGACTCGGCACCAGCGGCCTCTTCGGGCCGAGTCAGGTCTCTTCCGCTCAGCCCGTGCGAGACAGAAACGGCGACGCCGAGAACGACTTCGACCAGGACCGCGACGGCGTCTGGGACGGCATGGACGACTTCACGCCGGGCCCAGTCAGCGACGACGAGATCCTGTGCGGCTCGGGCATCCCCGGCGACTCACTCCTGCAGGAGGGCATCCAGTACGAATCCTACCGGCTCGATCAGATGCCGGGCGCGAGTCAGTTCCGCGCGGTGTTCCCGAACGGCCTGGCGCCGCGCTCGCCCGTGTTCTGCCGCTCTCTCAACTCACTCCTCGGCCTGATCGGCACGGCGCCCGACGGCACGCGCCAGTTCGCGTGGCACGGCGGCATCCCGACCGGCGCGGCCGACGCGGACGCCGACGGAGTTCCGGACGGCGTCGACAACTGCGCGACCGTCGCGAACGCGAGTCAGTCGGACACCGACGCCGACGGCGTGGGCGACGCGTGCGACAACTGTGTGACTCGGTCGAACCCGCGCGTCGGCACCGACTATCTCGCGCAGAACCCGTGGGCCACGCTCACCGGCGGCCAGCGCGACGACGATCACGACGGTTACGGCAACCGCTGCGACGCGAAGTTCCCCGGCACGCCGGGGCAGCTCGTCGGCACCCCGGACCTCGGGCACTTCCTGCCGTCGCTCGGTCACTCGCGAAGCGCCGACGACTGCGGCCGCAACGGCGCCACGCCGTGCGCGATGTTCGACCTGGACGAAGACGCGGGCATGATCGGCACCCCCGACCGCGCACGCTTCAACGAGCTCCTGATCGGCAAGCGCCCCGGCCCGAAGTGCCCGACCTGCCCACTCACTTGCACGAGCGGCCCGGCGGGACTCTGTCCGTGACCTGCTAGTCTGGCCTCGTGAGCTCCGAACCGAACGACACACCCGAGCGCCGGGCCGGGGTCCTCTCTCAGCTCGCGCAGCTCGGCTTCCACACACTCGTGCCGATCGCGGTGTGGCGGCGCGACCGGCCGTGGACGATCCGCAGCGTGCAGTGGTTCCTGTTCTTCACCTTGTTCCCGCTGTTTCTCGTGGGCTGGGTCGGGTTCGCGCGCTCGGACTTCCGCGACGTGACTTACTTGTTCGCGATCTACTTCGCCATGACGTGGGGCCTGGTGATCTGGCTGTTCGTGCGGCCCGAGCGCATCGGGCTCATGGACATCGTGCGCGTGTCACTCTTCACCTCGCTCACCGGCGTGTTTCTCGTGAGTCTCTTGGCGCGCGTGCCCGGCGTGCGCGACCTGCTCGGCCTCGCGCACGGCGCGCTGTTCGTGCAGCGGCTCGCGGGCTCGGTGCTCGGAGTGGGCGTCGGCGAGGAGCTGGTGAAGGCCATCCCGCTGCTCTGGATCTTCGTGCGCAACCGCGAGCCGGGGACGGTGCGAGAGATCACTTATCTCGGCTGTGTCTCGGGCTTCGCGTTCGGCGTATCCGAGGCGGTGGTCTACTCGCTCTTCTACGCGCAGACCGTCGTGCGCGGCGAGCTGCCGCTCGGCGTGTATGTCGTGGTGCAGCTCACTCGGCTGATCACCTTGCCGCTCTTGCACGCCGTGTTCTCGGGCATCGCGGGTCAGTTCATCGCGCTCGGCGTCGAGACACCGAAGCTGCGGCGCGCGCTGATCCTGGCGGGCATCGCGATCGCCGCGGTGCTGCACGGCCTCTACGACGCGCTCTCGAACACGACGCTCGGCTTCGCGGTCGCGGTGGCGAGCGTCTTTCTCTTCATCGCGTACATCCGTTCCATCGACGCGATGCGGAGCGCGGTGCGCTCCGCATCTTCCACGTCTTAGCGGGTACGCGCGCGGGCGGCCGCGCGCTCCGCCTTCGCTCGGCTTCGCCTCGCTGCGCGCCTTCGGCTTGCGCTGCGGACCTAGCGCCCCTTGAACTCCGGCGCGCGCTTCTCCAGGAAGGATCTGACTCCCTCGCGGTGATCCTCGGTCTGGAACAGGATGCCCAGCGTCTGACTCACCCACGCGCCGAGCTCTTGCGGTGTCTCGCTGAGGGAGCGGCGCAGGCCTTCCTTCATGTAGCGGAGCGCGAGCGGCGGGTTCGCGGCGATCCTCCCCGCCAGCGCGCGCGCCGTGGGCAGGAGTGACTCGTGTGGAACGACCTGGGACACGAGCCCGATGCGCTCGGCCTCCTTCGCGTCGATCACGTCGCCCGTGAACAGGAGCTCGGCGGCCTTCGCCGGCCCGACGATGCGCGGCAGCCTGTACAGCCCGCCGATGTCCGACACGAGCCCGCGCTTGATGAACAGCTCGCCGAACTTCGCGCGCTCGGACGCGATGCGGATGTCACAGAAGAGTGTCAGGTCCATGCCCCAGCCGACGGCGGCGCCGTTCACGGCCGCGATCACCGGCCGGTCACACTCCAGGATGCGAATCGCGGCGGGCGTCGCGCGCGGGCGCACCTGGCGCAGTGACTCGACGGTCCTGTCTCGCGCGGGGCCGGCCATGATCTCTTTCACGTCGTCGCCGCTGCAGAACGCGGGGTCGACGCCGGTCACCAAGACACAGCGCACTTCGGGGTCGGCCTGCGCCGTCGTGAATGCCGCCTCGAGCTGGCGGTACGCCTCGGGATTCAGCGCGTTGCGCTGCTCGGGACGAGACAGCGTCACCTCCGCCACGTGATCGCGAACCTCGAAGCGGACGAGCTCTTGTGACACGACCGACTCCCTTCCGAGTTTCCGCAAGTCTACACGTCGCGCAGCCGATGCGCGGACGGGTCACGGATGCACTTCTTCACCGCGCTGCAGCTGTTCGACGTGTGCGCGCTGCTCGTCTGCGCGACCACGATCCTGGTGCGCGACACGGCCGACCGCGGCAACCGAACCGCGGCGGTGTTGCTGTACGGCGGCGCGATCTGGGCCAGCTGTCAGCTGCTCTGGAACACGACGACCGACCCGGAGTGGGCGCTCTCGCTCGTGCGTATCTCGGCGCTGGGCTGGGCCGCGATCGGGCCGCTGGCCGCGCTGTTCATCCTTGAAGTGACTCGCGCGCCCGCGCCGCACCTGCGCCGCGCGCTGCCGGCGTTCTTCGCGGCGGCACTCCTCTTCATCGCGCTCGACTGGTTCACGCCGTGGGTGCACGAAGGAGTGACTCGCAGCCAGCTCGGTTGGACGTATCAGTTCGGGCCCGTGTATCCCGCGAGCTTCGCGGTCACGGTCGGCTCGTTCCTGTGGGGGCTGGTCGTGGCGGTGCGCTCGTACCGCGCGAGCACGCTCGAGAGCGAGCGCATCCAGGGACTGTGGATCGCGGGCGGGATCGCGCAGCTGCTCGGCGTCGGCGCGGTGACGGACGGCGTGCTGCCGTGGCTCGGCATCCCGTGTCCGCAGCTCGCGACCACGGCCTACGCGGTCATGGGCGTGATCTTCGCGTGGAGCATGAACCGCTTCGGTTACTCGATCCTGTCGCCGGGCACGTTCGCGTCCGAGATCACCGAGACCATGAGCGAGGGGCTGGCGCTGCTGCGCCTCGACGGCCGCATCCGCTCGGTGAACGCGGGGCTGGTGCGAATGTCGGGCGAGCGCCGCGACTTACTCGAGTCACGCCGCATCGGCGAGATCCTGTCACTGCCCGTGCTCGACCCGCCGGCCGAGGTGTCCGAAGCGCGCGCCTTCCTCGTGAGTCCGGGCGCGCGCCGCATTCCGGTGTCGGTCACCACGATCCTCTTGCGCGACGGGCGTGGGATCGAGACCGGGCTGGCCGTGGTGCTGCGCGACCTGCGCGAGCTCGAAGCGCTGCAGCAGAGGCTCGTGCTCTCGGGCCGCATGGCCGCGGTGGGTCAGCTGGCGGCCGGCGTGGCGCACGAGGTCAACAACCCGACCGCGTACGTGCGCTCGAACATGCTGCTGTTGCGCGAGTACTGGGCGAACGCGACCACGCTGGTCGGCGAGATCTCGTCGACCGGCGAGAAGACGCAGGTGTTCTTCGACGGCGCCGAGCTGATCGACGAGTCACTCGAGGGCATCGAGCGCATCGCGTCGATCGTGCAGCAGATCGGGCGCTTCACTCACGCGGGCGGCGACGCGCACGAACAGGCCGACCTGGAAATGCTGCTCGACTCCGCGCTGCGCATGGCGCGGCCGCGCCTGCGCGACGGCATTCACCTGGAGCGTGTATCGGGCGACGTGCCGCCGCTCGAGTGCGCGCCGCGCGAGCTCGAGCAGGTGTTTCTCAATCTGCTGTTGAACGCCGCCGACGCCATTCACGGGCAGGGCACGATCCTTATCTCGACCGGCATGGACGGCGAGCGCGCGCGGATCGACGTCGCGGACGACGGCAGCGGCATCGCGCCCGAGCACGTGAGTCGCGTGTTCGATCCGTTCTTCACCACGAAGCCCGTCGGCGAAGGCACGGGGCTCGGCCTAGCGATCTGCTACGAGATCGTGCAGCGCCACGGCGGCGAGATCGAAGTGACTTCCGAGCTTGGCCGCGGAACCGTGTTTTCGGTGCGACTCCCGCTCAGAACTTCATGTTGAGGTCGGCCTGGAGCCGCCGCCGGTTCGCCTGTGAGTCGGTCGTGCCCGAGATGTTGAACGGGCCGTCGCCGAAGCCGCTCCCGCTCGTCTTGATCGGGTGACCGTCGAACAGCGAGAAACGCAATTCCGTGTTGGTCGCGACTTCGCGGAAGCCGTACAGCACGAAGCCGCGGCGGTTGGTGCGGCCGTCGAGCAAGTCACTGTCCGTGTAGAGCGCGGCCACGGCGTTCGCCTCGACGTGGTGATACCCGACGCCGAACCGCAGTAACTTCTTCGCGTCGCCCGCCTCCAGGCCGAAGCCGAACGCCTGGTCCTCCGCGCCGATGCGCACGCCGTCCACGATCGCGCCGTCGGCCGCGAGATTCTGGACCCACGTGCCCCACAGAATCACCGGCCAGCCCTCGAGCCCGGCCCAACTCACGTAGCCGCTCGACTCGATCACGCTCATGTCTGGATCGAAGGCGTTCGGCAGGTTGCCGTTCGCCGCGCTGCGGCCGAAGAAGCCGGCGCCGCTCGCGTCGTTTCCGAGATGCTCCCAGTCGTAGTAACTCACGCGCGCGCCGACCTCGACCGCGTCGATCACCTTGATCGAGCCGCCGGCCTGATACCCGAACACGCGCGGGTCGACCGCGGTCGAGTTCTGCAGCTCGATGTAGTAGCCGAACGTGCCCCACAGCCGCGAGCGCTCGTTCGGCGACCAGCTGGTAGTGAGTGCCACGCCTTCGGGCGCGATGTCGTCGTCCCACATGATTCGATCCACGCCGTTCTTCCAGATGAACGGGTTCTGCATCTTGCCGGCGGTGAGTGACGTCTTCAGCCCGATGCCCGGGTCCGGCAGCGCGAACTGCGCGTAGGCGCGGTCGAAGAACACGCTGTCGTAGTTGAAGTCGGCGCCTTCGCCGGCGCTCACGTTCGTGCTGCGGTAGTCGGTGACTCCCGACGCGAGCCGCACGCCGACCAGCGCCCACGGAGTCACTTGCTTCGTGAAGCCGATGCGCGCGCGGTACCGGATGCGGTTGTTGTCGTCGGCCGTCGAGCCGAACGCGCGGCCGTACCAGAACTGCTCGTCGCGCAGCCGCAGGTCGCCGCTGAAGATGAAGCCGTCGAGCAGGCTGCCCTGACTCACCGGCGGCGCCGCCTTGGCGGCCTGCGCGGCTTCGGCCTTGGCCTGCTTCGCGAGTATCTCGTTGCCGGTCGCTTCGTCGATCAGGCCCTTCTCGCGCAGCACCGACACGATCTGATCGACCGCGGTGCCCTCATCGGCGAGCGCCGCGGAGCCGAGCCAGAGAACACACACAGTGACTGCAACACACACGACACGGAACATCGGCCACCCCTCCCGAGTGAATGGTTCGGGGAGATTCTAAGGGCGGCCCGGTGAGGAAGCGTGGCGCAGACGTGACGGCCCGGTGAAGAAAGAAGAGTCAGGCGGGCGAATCGGCTCCCGGCAGAGTGAACGAGAAGGTCGAGCCCTCGCCCGGCGTGCTCTCCACCCAGATCTCGCCGCCGCTCGCCTGCACCAAGTGTTTCGCGATGGCGAGACCCAGACCGGTGCCGCCCTGCTCGCGCGAGCGCCCGCGGTCCACGCGGTAGAAGCGCTCGAAGATGCGCGCGCGGTCGGCTTCGGGGATGCCGGGGCCGCGGTCTTCCACGTCGACGCGCACGCTCGGGCCGGCGCGAGTGACTCGCACGTCGATGCGCTTCCCCGAGTCGGCGTACTTCAGCGCGTTCTCCAGCAGGTTCTGCAGGATCTGCTCGACCGCGCTCGTGTCCGCGTGCGCGCGCGGCGCGCCCTCGCCGTGCACGCGCACGTCGAAGCTGCGCTCGCGAATGCTCGGCTCGAGCTCGACGCACAGCTGCTCCGCCAGCGCGGCGACGTCGAGCGGCGCGGGCGCGAGCTTGTGAGTCCCGCTCTCGAGCCGCGACAGCTCGAGCAGGTCCTCGACTAGGCGCGACAGGCGCTCGGAGTGACTCAGGATGACCTGCAGATACTTGCGAGTCTCCGCCTCGGGCAGCGGCGCGCCGAGCAGCGTCTCGGCGAAGCCGCGGATGGCGGTGAGCGGCGTCTTGATCTCGTGCGACGCGTTGGCCACGAAGTCACGCCGCACGGTCTCGAGCCGCCGCACCTCGGTCATGTCGTGAAAGACGGCGACCGCGCCCTTCTCGCCCGCGATCGAGAAGCTGGCGGCCTGGACCGCCAGCACGCGCCGGTCCGCGCCGCCGAACGCGAGCTCGCGCCGCACGGGCTCGGCGCTGGCCAGCGCCTCGGCGAGTAAGTCGTGCACTTCCGCGCTGCGCACGGCCTCGAGCGGGCGCCGGCCCTCGAGCTCGGCGCGCACCCCGAGTAAGTCGCGCACGCGCGGGTTCGCGAGCACGATGCGCAGCTCGTCGTCGACGACGAGCACGCCCTCGACCATGACTCGCAGCACGGTCTCGAGCCGGTCGCGCTCGGCCGAGATCTCGCCGTGTGACTGCTCGAGATCGGCGGCCATGCGGTCGATCGCGCGCGCGACCTGACCCAGCTCGTCGCGCGAGCGGTGGCGCACGCGCGCGCCGAGGTCGCCGCCGGAGATCTGCACGAGCGCCGCGTGGATCGCGCGCAGCGGGCGAGTCAGCGCGCGTGAGAGGACGAGTGACAGCACCAGCGCGGCGCCGAGCGCGAGCGCCCCGGCGAGCCACAGTGACCGGCGCAGGTCGGCGATGACGGCGTCGACGCCGCCGAGGTCCGCGGCCAGCCGCACGACGCCGCCGTCCGCGTGGGGCACGCCGAGATACATGAAAGCGCGGCCGACCGTCTCGCTCCTGCGCGTGTCGTGGCCGACTTCGCCGCGCAGCGCCGCGGCGACCTCGGCTCGCCCCGAGTGATTCGCCACGTTGGGGAGCTCGTCCGCGCGCAGCTCCGAGTCACCGACTACCCGGCCGTCGCGCGCGATCAGAGTGACTCGCGCTTCGGCGGCCGCCCCAGCGCGCTTGGCCAGCTCGGTGAGCTCGGCCGCGCTCGCGCGCTCGAACGACACGTCGCGCACGAGCTCCGCCACCAGGTGCGCGCTCGCGTCCAGCCCGTGCTCGATCCGCGCCAGCTCGCGCGCGCGCAAGTCGCGCTCGAGCACGAGCCCGAACAGAACTGAAATCGCGACGGCGAGCCCAGCCAGCGCCGCCGCGAGCCTGAGCTGAATTCTCGGCAAGCGAGCCTTCTTAGGATCGCGTGGGCACCCTACCCACGCTCACTCGGCGAAACGGTAGCCGACGCCGCGCACGGTCTCGATCAAATCTCCGGCCGGGCCGAGCTTTTCGCGCAGGCGCTTCAGGTGCGTGTCGATCGTGCGCGAAGTCACCGTGATGTCCGAGCCCCAGACCTCGTCGAGCAGGCGCTCGCGAGTCATCACGCGGCCGGGCCGGCTCATCAGCGCCACGAGCAGCTGGAACTCCTTCGCGGTGAGCGTGAGCTCCTTGCCCTCGACGCTCGCGCGGTGTGAGTCGGGATCGACGCGCAGGCCGCCGTGTTCGAACACGCGCGCTTCCTCGCCGGACGGCGTGCGGCGCCGCAGCACCGCGCGCACGCGCAGCGCGAGCTCGCGCGGGCTGAACGGCTTGGTCACGTAGTCGTCCGCGCCGAGCTCCAGCCCCACCACGCGGTCGATCTCCTCCGACTTCGCGGTGAGCATGATGATCGGCAGACCAGTGAGTCGCTGGTCCGCGCGCACGCGCGCGCACAGCTCGGTGCCCGAGATGTCGGGCAGCATGAGGTCGAGCACCAGCGCGTCGGGCGGCGCGCGGCGCAGCGCGGCCAGCGCATCGCTGCCCGTGGCCGCGGTCTCCACCGTGAATCCGGACTGCGCGAGATTCACGCGCACCAGCTCGAGCAGGTCCGGCTCGTCGTCGACTACCAGGATTCGCGCGCCCATCTCACCGCTCCCGCGCCCAGCGCGCGAGTTTCTCGGCGTGCTTCACGTTGCGCGCCTCCGCGACCAGGATGACTTCCTCGGCGACGTTGGTCGCATGATCGCCGATTCGTTCGAGTGACTCGGCGATGAAGATCACGTCCACCGCCTGAGCCGAAGTCGTGGTGTCTCGCTCGATGCGCTCGATCAGCTCGCGCACCAGGTCGTCCTGCAGGCGGTCGAGTCTGTCGTCGCCGTCGAGCACGGCTTGCGCGCCCACCACGTTCAATTCTTGAAAGCTGTCGAGCGCCGCCGAGAGCTGGCCGCGCGCCTCGCGCTCGAGCGGCTCGAGCCGCATCGGCAAGTCAGTGACTGAGCGCTCGGCCAGCCGCGCACCGCTCTTCGCGATGTTGCGCGCGATGTCCCCCACGCGCTCGAGATCCGTCGCCATCGTCTTGATCGCGATCACTTGCCGGAGGTCCTCGGCCACGGGTGACTGCAGCGCGAGCGCGCGCAGCACCGCGTCGTCGATCTCGATGTCGAGCTTGTCCAGCTCCAAGTCGTCGCGCTGCACTTCGGCGGCGAGTCTCACGTCGCGCTCGTGAACGACGCGCAGCGCTTTCGCGAAGATCGCCTCCGCGAGCGCACCCATGCGCAGAACCAGCTCGCGCAGGCCCTCGATCGTGGCCTCGGACTTCGCCTTCATTCGGGCGAAGGATAGCCCTGGCCCCCCGATCCCGCGTGTCATTTCAGTGACAGCGCGCCTGCGATTCGGGGAAGACGATTCGTCACGGAAACGTCACGACCGCGACGTTCCGGCGACACTGCCGCACACGAGTCTTCCCGCGAATCCACCGCCAAGTGAGGTACGAATGCGCTCGGGAAGACTCGCTCTTGGGCTCGTGTGCGCCGCGTTGCTGCCGGCCGCCGCGTTCGCTTCGGAAGTCACGGTCGACCCGAAGATCGCCGCCTACCAGAAGACGAGCGGCGTCGCGGGGAATCTCTCCTCGATCGGCTCCGACACACTCAACAACGTCATGACTCTGTGGGCGGAGACCTTCCGCAAGGTCTACCCGTCGGTGCAGGTGCAGGTCGAGGGCAAGGGCTCTTCCACCGCGCCCCCCGCGCTGATCGCCGGCACTGCGCAGCTGGGCCCGATGAGTCGCGAGATGAAGGCCGACGAGCTCGACGCATTCGAGAAGAAGTTCGGCTACCCGCCGACACAGATTCGTGTCGCGATCGACGCGCTCGCGGTGTACGTGCACAAGGACAACCCACTCGCGAAGCTCACGATCCCGCAGGTCGACGCGATCTTCTCGAAGACCCGCCGCTGCAACGCGCCGCAGTCGCTCGAGAGCTGGGGAGACACTGGAGTCACCGGCGCGCTCGCGACTCAGCCCATCCGCCTGTACGGCCGCAACTCGGCGTCGGGCACGTACGGCTACTTCAAGGAAGCGGCGCTGTGCGGCGGTGACTACCGCGACACGGTGAAGGAGCAGCCCGGCTCGGCCGCCGTCGTGCAGGGAGTCACCGAGGACAAGCAGGGCATCGGCTACAGCGGGATCGGCTACAAGACGGCGGGCGTGAAGTCACTCGAGCTGGCGAAGGACGCGAGCGGCGCGTTCTCCGGCACCGACCCCGAGCACGTGTACGCGGGCAAGTACCCGCTGTCGCGCTTCCTGTACGTGTACGTGAATCGGCCGCCGGGCAAGCCGCTCGATCCACTCACGAACGAGTTCGTGAAGTTCGTGCTGTCGAAGGAAGGCCAGGAGGTGGTGAAGAAGGACGGCTATCTGCCGCTGCGCGCCACGACGGTGGAGCAGGAGCTGGCGAAGCTCCGCTAGTGATGCAGCCGGCCCCGCGCCTCGAGCCTCCGGCCGAGTCACCGCCTCGCGCTCCCCCCAACGGAGCGGTGACTTCGCGGCCGCGTCTGTGGGCGGACCGGGCCGCGGCGTTGGTCGTGCGTGCGGGCGGGCTCACGGTGGTCGCGAGCCTGGTCGCGATCCTCGTGTTCCTGGTCAGCGAGACGCTGCCGCTGTTCCGCGGCGCGCGAGTGACTGCCGGACGAGTGACTCCGCTCGCGGGCGCACAGGCGCTGGGCGTGGAGCCGCGCGCGCTCGAGCTCGCCGCGGCCGGCGCCGACGGCGCGGTGCGCGTATTCGCGCTCGAGAGCGGCGCGCAGGTGCTGGAGGTTCCGCCGCCGCCGGTGCGGACCGTGGCCGTGGCGGGCGCGCCGGATGAGTCGTCGTTCGCGGCGCTGGGCGACGACGGCGTGGTGCGCGCGCAAGCGATCGACTGGCGGGTGTCGTACGCCGGCGGCTCGCGCGCGGTGACTCCCAAGGCGCGGACGCCCGTCGAGCTCGCGCTCGAGGTCGACGCGGCGCGGGTGCGCGCGTTCGTTGCGCGCTCGTCAGGGAGTCACTCGACCGCGGCGGCCGCGCTCGCGGACGGGTCGGTGGTGGTGACCCGCAAGGACCTGGAGCTGAACGAGTTCAGCGGCGAGCGCAGCGAGACGAGCGCGCGCTTCACCGCGCCGGGCACGGGCCAGCCGCTCGAGTATCTCGCGCTCGACCCGGCGCAGCGCGTGCTGTTCGGAGCGGGCGGGACGCGGCTGTTCGCCTGGGAGATCTCGGCGAACGGGCTGCGCGGCCCGGACACGGCGGACGCGGGCGCGCCGGTGACCGCGCTCGCGCTTCTGGTCGGAGGGCGGAGTCTCGCGGTGGGTCACTCGGACGGGAGTCTCTCGGTGTGGTTCCGTGCGCGCGCGGGGCGCGCGCACTCGGAGCTGATCCGCGCGCACCGCTACGACTCACAGGGCGGGGCGATCCGCGCGCTGGCGCCGTCGGGCCGGGGCCGCTCGTTCCTCGCGCTCGGCGCCGACGGCGCGCTCGGGCTGTATCACTCGACTTCCGAGCGCGTGCTGTGGCGCGGCGAATCGGGAGTCACTGGCGCCACGACGCTGGCGCTCTCGGCGCGCGGCGACGCGGCATTCGTCGCCGGGCCGAGCGAGGTGCGCGAGCTCGCGGTCGCGAGCCCGCACCCCGAAGTATCTCTCTCCGCGCTCTTCGGCCGCGTGTGGTACGAGGACTATCCCGAGCCCGCGTGGGTGTGGCAGTCGACGGGCGGAACGGAAGAGGCCGAGCCGAAGCTCTCACTCACTCCGCTCGCGTTCGGCACCTTGAAGGGCACGCTGTACGCGCTGTTCTTCGCGATTCCGCTGGGCGTGCTCGGCGCGATCTACACGTCGCAGGTCATGGATCCGCGCCTGCAGCGTTCGGTGAAGCCGGCGGTCGAGATCATGGCGTCGCTGCCCAGCGTGGTGCTCGGTTTCCTCGCGGGGCTCTGGCTCGCGCCGCGTCTCGAGAGCGTGTTCCCCGGGTTTCTCGCCGCCGTAGTGACTGGACCGCCGCTCGCGCTGTTCGCGGGCGCGGCGTATGCGGCGCTGCCCGCGCGACTCACTCGGCGCCTGCCGCTCGGAACCGAGGTCGCGCTCTCCGCCGCCGTGTTGCTCGGCGGCGCCGCGCTGTGCTTCCAGCTGTCGCCCGCGCTCGAGCGCGCGTTCTTCGGCGGTGACTTCTCGGCGTGGCTGCGCGCGGCGACGGGCGCCACGTACGATCCGCGCAACGCGATCGTCGCCGGCGTGGCCATGGCGTTCGCGGTGATTCCGATCGTGTTCGCGATCGCCGAGGAGTCACTCAGCAACGTGCCGCGCAGCCTGTCCGCCGCGTCGCTCGCGCTGGGCGCGACGCGCTGGCAGACGATCGCGCGCGTGGTGCTGCCCGCGGCCAGCCCCGGCCTCTTCGCCGCGATCATGATCGGTTTCGGGCGCGCCGTCGGCGAAACCATGATCGTGCTGATGGCCACGGGAAACACTCCGCTCATCGATCTATCGCCGTTCAACGGCTTCCGCACGCTGTCGGCGAACATCGCGGTCGAGATACCCGAGGCGCCGCAAGGCGCGACTCTTTACCGCGTGCTGTTCCTGTCCGCGCTGCTCCTGTTCGTCGTGACGTTCGCGACGAACGGCCTGGCCGACGTCGTGCGCGAGCGGCTGCGTCGCCGCTACTCGGGGACGTGATGCGCCAGAGACTCGGCGCGGCGATGTTGTGGCTCTGCGCCGGCGCGCTCGCGGTGAGTCTCTTGCTCGTGACCGGGCTGGTGGCGCTGGTGGCCTGGAACGGGCTGGGTCACTTCTGGCAGTCATCGCTGGTGGAGCTCCAGCTCGCCGACGGGAGCCGCGTGCTGGGCGAGGTCGTCGAGCGGGGCGAAGGCGAGCTCCGCATCCGCTTCGGGAATCGCGACCTGGGCGGCTCGGACTTCCGGTGGCTCTCGCACTCCGACATACTCGCCGAGTCACTCCCCGCCGATGCGCTGGTGCTCGAGCGCGAGGAGTGGGGCCGCTTCTACGGCTATCCGGCCGCGCTGCGCCGCGGCGAGTCAGTCACCGCCGAGGGCGCGGATGCAGTGTTCACGGCGCTGCCCGAGGCGCTGGCAGCCAAGCGCGCCGAGCGCGAGTCCGAGCTCGAGCCGCTCCGCGCCGAGATCCGCGAGCAGAATCGCGCGCTCGAGCTCGCCACGCGCGAGAAGCGAGAGACTTCCGACCTCCATGCGCGCTACGAGGTCGCCGCCGCGGAGCTAGCGGCGAGCGAGTCACGCTACCTCGAGGACCAGCTCGTGATGCGCACCGCCGACGGGCGCGAGCAAGCGATCGCGCTGGCGCACGTGGTGCGCGCCCTGCGCGCGAACTCACTGGGGCTCGGCGGGAAGCTCGCGCTCTACGGCTCGCGCATCGGCGAGTTCCTGTTCGCGGAGCCGCGTGAGTCGAACACGGAAGGCGGCATCTTCCCCGCGATCTTCGGCACGGTGCTGCTCGTGCTGCTGACCAGCATCGCGGTGTCTCCGCTCGGCGTGTTGACCGCGTTGTATCTGCGCGAGTACGCGAAGGACGGCTGGTTCGTGCGCAGCGTGCGCATCGCCGTGAACAGTCTCGCGGGCGTGCCGTCGATCGTGTTCGGCGTGTTCGGGCTCGGCTTCTTCGTGTACGGCGTTGGCGGCGCGATCGACGCGCTGTTCTTCGCGGACCGCCTGCCCGCGCCCACGTTCGGCACGGGCGGTCTCTTGTGGGCGAGTCTCACGCTGGCGCTGCTCACTCTGCCCGTCGTCGTGGTCGCGACCGAAGAAGGCCTCGCCGCGGTGCCGCGCGTCGTGCGCGAAGGGTCACTCGCGCTGGGCGCGACGAAGATCGAGACACTCTGGCGCGTGGTGTTGCCGGCGGCGCTTCCCGGCGCACTCACTGGCCTGATCCTCGCCATGGCGCGCGCGGCGGGCGAAGTCGCGCCGCTCATGATCGTGGGCATGGTGAAGCTCGCGCCGAGTCTGCCGCTCGACGGCGAGTTCCCGTACTTCCATCTCGAGCGCAAGTTCATGCACCTGGGCTTCCACATCTACGACGTCGGCTTCCAGAGTCCGAACGTCGAAGCGGTGCGGCCGCTCGTGTTCGCGACGGCGCTCTTGCTGATCGTCGTCGTTCTGTGCACCAATCTGACGGCGATCCTGATTCGCAATCACCTGCGCCGAAAGTACGCCGGGAGCGGAGTCTGAGTCATGCAGCAACCGGCGCGGAGCCCCGATCTGGCGAGACTACCGGAGTTCGAGAAAGCGGCTTTGCGCGTTCGGAATCTCTCGCTGTGGTACGGAGAGACTCGCGCGCTGCACGACGTCGAGTTCGAGGTGCCCGAACGCAAGATCACCGCGCTCATCGGACCGTCGGGCTGCGGTAAGTCGACCTTGCTCCGCTGCATCAACCGCATGAACGATCTGGTCGACGGCGTGCGAGTCACTGGCGAGATCGTGTTTCACGACCGGAACATCTTCGGCGCCGACGTCGACGTGTTCGCGCTGCGCCGGCGCATCGGCATGGTGTTCCAGAAGTCGAACCCGTTCCCGAAGTCGATCTACGAGAACGTGGCGTACGGCTCGCGCATCCACGGTCTGCGCAAGCGCGCGCTGCTCGACGAGATCGTCGAGAAGAGTCTCGTGCGCGCGGGGCTGTGGGAGGAAGTGAAGGACAGACTCTCGGAGAGCGCGCTCGGTCTCTCGGGCGGGCAGCAGCAGCGGCTGTGCATCGCGCGCGCGATCGCCGTCGAGCCCGAGGTCGTCTTGCTCGACGAGCCGTGCTCGGCGCTCGACCCGATCGCGACGCAGAAGATCGAGGAGCTGATGCAGGAGCTGAAGGAGCGCTACACGATCGTGATCGTGACTCACAACATGCAGCAGGCCGCGCGCGCGAGTGACTACACGGCGTTCATGTATCTCGGCCGGCTGGTGGAGTTCGGCGAGACCGGCGAGATCTTCGTGAAGCCGCGCGTGCGCGCGACCGAGGACTACATCCGCGGGAGATTTGGCTGACCGGAGCGCGGGTAGGGTGCCCGCGCGACCATCGGACGGCTCTTACTTCTTTTCGCGGACCGTCAGCACCGGAACCTCGGCGTTCCGCACGACCTTCTCGGCCACGCTGCCCAGCAGCAAGTGACCGAGCCCGCGCCGGCCGTGCGTGCCCAGCGCGATCAGCCCGGCCTTCTTCTCCTTCGCGACCTCGAGGATGATCGTCTCCGGCACACCCGGGCGCGCGACATACTCGGCCGAGATGCCCGCGTCCTGCAGCGACGTGAGGATCGCCTCGAGATCGCGAGTGACTCCCTTCGAGACGCGCTCGAAGAGCGGGTCGCCGTGCGTGGTCAGATACTGCTCGAGCTCGACGGGAACGTAGTACGCGTGCACCAGCACCACGTGCGCCGGCCCTGCCGTCTTCGCGAGTGACTTCACCACCTCGAGCGCGCGCTGCGCCGCGGGCGAGAAGTCCATGGGCACCACGATCGTGCGCAGCGCGAGCGGGCCGCTCGACGGCTTCACCGTCAGCACGGGGCACGCCGCGCCGCGCACCGTGCGTTCCGCCACCGAGCCGAGCAGCAGGTGCTTTACGCCAGTGAGTCCGCGGCTGCCCATCACGATCAGGTCCGCGTGCGCGCGCTCGGCCGCGGCCGAGATCGCGAAGCCGGGAATGTCCTCGATCACTTCGCTCTCGCAGCGCACGCCGTCGGCCTGGAGCTTCTTCTGGATCGGCTCGAGCCGCTTCTTCGCGAACTCGCGCATCTCAGTCCAGAAAGTGACTGGCAGGGCCGGCGCCTCGGGATTCACCGCCATCACCGGCAGCTGTACCACGTGCAAGAGGTGCAGCGACGCGCCGAACGGCTTCGCGAGCTTCGCGGCCGTGTCGACCGCGTGAGCGGCGTGCTCCGAGAAATCCGTGGGGACGAGGATCTTCTTGATCTGCACGGCACTCTCCTCAGTGAGTCGGTGGATGCGCGGCGCGCGACGCGCGCGCCCGCGCGTCGTCGCGCCGGTACAGCGTGCGGCGGTTGATCCCGAGGATGCGCGCCGCGCGCACCTTGTTGCCGTTCACCAGCGCGAGGATGCGCTCGGTGTAGAGCGCGGTCAGCTGCGCCAGGTTGATCTGCTTCTCGGCCGCGCTCGCGAGCAGCGCGTCGGCCAGCGGGGCCGCGGGCGCGCGAGTCACTGGCGACCGACTCGCTGCGAACGGCAGGTCGGAGGCTTGGATCTCGTCGCCGGCCGCGATCAACAGCGCGCGCTCGAGCGCGTTCTCGAGCTCGCGTGCGTTGCCCTCCCACGCGTGCCGCCGCAGGACCTCGAGCGCGTCGTGCGACAGAGTGACTGGCCGGCCCGGCGCATGTCTCTCGAGGAACGCGCGCGCGAGCAGCGGAATGTCCTCGGGGCGCTCGCGCAGCGGCGGGACGTGAATCGCGATCACGTTCAGCCGGTAGTACAGATCCTGACGGAAGCGGCCGGTCGAGACCTCGGCCGCCAGGTCCTTGTTCGTCGCGGCGATGACTCGCACGTCGACGCGCACCGCCTTGTTGCCGCCGACGGGTCGTATCTCCTGATCCTGCAGCACGCGCAAGAGCTTGCTCTGCAATACGGGACTCATGTCTCCGATCTCGTCGAGGAACAGAGTCCCGCCGTTCGCTTCTTCGAACAGTCCGCGCTTGCTCGCGTGCGCGCCCGTGAACGCGCCGCGCACGTGGCCGAACAACTCACTCTCGAGCAGGCCCTCGGGCATGGCCGTGCAGTTGATCGGGACGAACGGCGCGTGCGCGCGTGCACCCGTGAAGTGAATCGTGCGCGCGACCACTTCTTTGCCGGTGCCGCTCTCGCCCGTGATCAGCACGTTCGAGCGGCTCGACGAGATCTTGCGGATCAGCGCGAAGATCTCGTGCATCGCCGGGCTGGCGCCGATCAAGTCACCGAATGACGTCGTGCGGTCGAGCGCGCGGCGCAGTCGCCGGTTCTCCTGCTCCAGCGCGCGCCGCTCGATCGCGCGCTCGAGCGACGCGATCACGGCGCCCCGCTTGAACGGCTTGGTCACGTAGTCGAATGCGCCGTGGCGCATGGCCTCGACCGCGGAGTCGATGCTCCCGAACGCGGTCATCAGGATCACCGGCGTCTCGGGCCGGAGCTTGCGCAGCTCGGCCAACAGCGCGAGCCCGTCCTTGCCGGGCATGCGGATGTCGGAGATCACGGCGTCGAAGTCCGCGTCGCGGGTGGCGGCCAGCGCCTCCTCCGCCGAGCCCGCGGGCTGCCCTTCGAAGCCGGACTCCTCGAGCAGCGAGACCATCATCTCGCGCATCGCGGGCTCATCGTCGACGACCAGGATCCTTCGGAGTTCTGCCATGTCGAGTGCCTTAGCAGACCGCGTGCCCTGCCGCGGCGCCCGCCGCGGGGTTGAGACGGACTGTTCGGGGCAGCTTCGTTGGGGTCGATAGCCTCAGTCGAGGCGACATGCCTCATTGTACGACGGATCCAGCTGGGCCACGCGCGGCACGGCGCCTGCATCCGAGCCTCGCATGCCGACCGACGACCGGAGCCCCTCGCTCGCGCACGCGACGGTGGCGACGTTGATGCGCGCGAACTTCATCTCCGCCGCGCCCGAGGACAGCCTGTTCGAGGCCGATCGGATCATGCGGCTCGCGCGCATCCGCCATCTGCCCGTGGTGCGGAAGGGCGTGCTGGTCGGGCTGATCTCGCACCGCGACATCCTGGCCGCGTCGATCGCGCGCCTCGAGAAGTGCGAGCCGGCCGAGCGCCTCGAGCACCTGCGGCGCATCTCGATCGGCGAGGTGATGCAGAGCGAGCTCGCCACGGCGACCGAGTCCACGCCGCTCGGCACGGCGGCGCGGCGCATGCTGCGGCTCAAGATCGGGTGTCTGCCGGTGGTGCGCGACGGGCCGGGCGGGCCCGCGCTCGTGGGGCTCGTCACCGAGAGTGACTTGCTGCGCGCGGCCTACGCGCCGGACTTCTACGGAGCGTCCGACTGAGTCACTCGGCGGCCGACTGACTCGGAGCGAGCAGCTGCGGGAACGTGAGCGTGAACTCCGTCCCGCGGCCGAGCGCGCTCGTGACCGCGATGGTGCCGGCGTGATCCGCGACGATCCCCTTCACGACCACGAGCCCCAGGCCGCTGCCGCGGCCGGGTGACTTCGTGCTGAAGAACGGCTCGAAGATCCGCGCCTGAGTCTCGGCGGTCATGCCGGCGCCCGTGTCGCTGACTCGGACTTCCCAGCGGTCGTCCTCGAGCGCGCGCACGCGCACGCCGAGCTTTCCGCCGTCGGGGATGGCGTCGATGGCGTTGATCACCAAGTTGATGAACAGCTGCTGCAGCTTGTCGGAGCTGCCGTGCAGCATCGCGCGCGCCGGAAGGTCGAGAGTCACTTCCACGGCGTGCGCGCGCAGCTTCTCGGCCAGGAACGCCAGAGTGTCTCGCAACAGACCGGCCAGCTCGACGGGACCGTCCTCGCGATCCGCCGGGCGCGCCATGTTCAGCAGCGTCTGGATGATGTGCGAGATGCGGTCGATCTGTTCGCGGATCGTGTGCAGCCGCTTGCGCCCGCGTTCGTCGCCGACCGATGACTCGAGCAATTCGGCGTGACCGCGGATGACACCCATCGGTGTACCGATCTCGTGCGCCAGCGCCGTGACCAACGTGGCGAGCGACGCCAGCTCCTCGGCCGCGCGCGCGCGCGCCGTGGCTTCGCGCGTGCGCTCGTGCTCGGCGTCGTAGCGGCGCTCGAGCTCGCGCGAAGCCTGCGCGAGCTCGCGGTTCAGGAACGCCAGGCGCTCCTCGCGCCGCGCGACGTACGAGTCGACCGCGACGCCGGCGTCGAGCATCAAGAGCTTCTCGAGTGACAGGATGATCCGCTCGGCCAGCGGCAGATCGCGCTGCCAGTGCTCGAGGATCGCGGGGATCAAGAGCCGCAGATACAGCGAGTAAGCGCCCAGGTAGTAGCGCGGCTCGAGCCCTACACGAACGTGTGTCTGGCCGATCGCCAGGCGCTGTCTGAAGTACTCGTCGTCGAGCGCGGGCGTCGACAGCGACAGGAGATACTCGCGCTGCTTCACGAGCAGGCGCTCCTTCACGTCGGGATCGGCGAGCAGCGCGCGCGGCTCCTCGAAGCTGAGCAGGTGGCGATAGAACGCCGCGACGAACGCGTCCGCGTGGGTCTCGAGCAGGGGCTTCAGACGCGCGAGGTTCGCCCGATCCTCGTCGCCGAGCTCGAAGAACGCCAGCCGCGTCTCGCGCAGGTTCGGCATCGGGCCCTATCAGTGCGCGCCGGCCCGCGGATGTCAACGCGGCGAAGTTGCGCGCGAAGTGCACGCGGCCCCGAGCCACAGTGAGCCGCGCCGACACATCGGCCTCGACGAGCGGCCGGCCGCGGCCGGGTACGGCCTTTGCTCACTTCCGAAGTGACTGAATCGAGTAACCCGTTCTCAGGAGGAGATCGAACATGGCGGACGAAGCGACTGGTAAGTCGGTGAAGCGATGGAATCCGTTCCGCGACGAAGTCTCGCTCTCCGAGGCGCTGCTGCGCGATTGGGATTTCCCGTTCGGGCGGCTGGCGCGCCGGGACGAGTCACGGCCGGGACGCGGGTCGGGGCTCTCTCCCGCGGTCGACCTGGCCGAGGACGAGCAGAGCTACCGAGTCACCGCCGAGCTACCGGGCGTGCGGCGTGAGGACGTGACCGTCGAGCTGCACGAGGACGTGCTCACGATCCGCGGCGAGAAGAAGAGCGAACGCGAAGAGAAGAAGGACCGCGCGCACTGGGTCGAGCGCAGCTACGGCTCCTTCTCGCGCTCGTTCACGCTGCCGCCGACGGCGCTGGCGGAAGAGCTCAAGGCCGGATTCAAGGACGGCGTGCTCACGATCGAGATTCCGAAGAAGGAGGTCGCGAAGCCGCGCCAGATCGCGATCAAGTGAGTGCGGGGCGCAGGCGCGCACTCGCTTCCCCCCTCTACGCGCGCCTGCGTCTCGCCTCGCTGCTCGAGCACGAGTGACTCGTGACTCGTGTCAGCGGGTCCAGCGCACGCGCGCGAGCTCGCCCTTCTCGCCGTACGGCGCGGACAGCTCGCCCTTGAAGGCGTCGTGCAGCGCGGTGCCGATGGCGTGCGCCAGGTGCGGGTCCGTGGTGGTCACCACGGTCTCGCCGGCCTGCTCCGCGACCGCCATGATGCGCTGCAGCGGGTGCTCCCGCTTCTCGCGCTCTTCCACGTGGCGCGCGCGCGCGAGTATCTCGTCGCGGTGCGCCGCGGCGAACTCACCCGTGATGCGCACCTCGCCCGCGGGCCGCCGTTCGCGGATGCGCTCGCATGCCGGACACAGCACCGGTGTTCCCGTGGGATTTGCTACGGCGGGCCATACCCAGCGCCCGTCGCGGTAAGTCGCCTTGCATTCCGGGCAGACCTTCGGCTCGGGCAGCTTCTTGGCCGGGCCCCGGGTAGCCTCTTTTCGGGCCTTCTCCGAGACACGCGTGGCCTGCATCCGCCCGCCGCTCTTCCCGGCCTTGTTCTTCTTCGGCTGCTTGCTCTTCACCGACTCACTCCTCAATCGCGCTTGTCGCTCACCGCGCAGCGCACGCAGCGCGACGCGCCCGGCAACGCGCGCAGACGAGCGACAGGTATCTCACGTCCGCACTCTTCGCACACGCCGAAACGGCCGCGTCGCGCGCGGTCGAGCGCGTGCTCGAGCGCGGCGAGCCGGCTCGCGGCCAGCGCGGCCAGCGGCTCCTCGACGGCGATCTCGGTGAGCAGCCGCGCGCGCTCGGCGTCGCCAGCGCGCGAAGCGCGTCGGTCTCCGAGAACATGCCGACCACGCGTCCCGCGCCGTCGACGACGGGCAGACACTCGATGCGGAAGCGCACGAGCAGCTCGGCCGCTTCGGACAGAGTCGCGTCGCCGCGAACGGTGAGCGGCCCGTGAGTCATGACTTCTCCCACGGCGCAGCCGCGCGCGCTGTCGCGCTCCGATACGCTCGGCGGCCGAGTCAGTGACACGGCGAAGGGGAATGCCGCGCGCAGGTCGTCCAGTGAGACGACCCCGCGCAGGCGGTCGCGCTTGTCGACCACGGGGAGGTGGCGGATCCCGTGCTCGATCATGAGATCGAGCGCGGCGACCGCGCCGACGTCCGGCTCGATGGTCACGGGATCGAGTGTCATCAGCTGGGCGATCTTCTGCATGGGCTCCTCCGTCTCACAGCGCTTCGAAATCCTCGTCCGACTCGGGTTCGGGCCAGACGACCAGGAACGCGGGAACACCCGAGCGAGCGATGTGGTTCACGACCGGCCCGGGCTCGGCCCGCTCCACGTGCGCGACCCGCAGGCCGAGCTCGAGCCACGGGAGTGAGACGCGCGGGTTCTCGTGCGCGACGAGGATCTTCTTGAACTCGCCCGCGGGCGGCGGCTCGAGCACCAACAGCAGAGGGCAGCCCGGGTGACCGAGCATCTTCCCCGCGACGCTGCCCAGCACGAAGCGCCGCATGCCGGTGAGTCCGCCCGCGCCGAGCACCAAGAGGTCAAAGTCACCGCGGTCGCGCGCCGCGACGAGCTCCGCGACTGAGTCGCCTTCGCGGAGCTCGAGCTCGGTGAGCTCCGGCGCGAAGCCGGCCGCGAGCGCAGAGAGCCGCGCCGGCGCGGCGCCGGCGCGCCCCGCGGTCCTCGGCCCCGGGGCCACGTGGAGCAGAGTCAGCTTCGCGCCGACGCGCCGCGCGAGCCCGGCGGCGGCGGCGAGCGCGGCCCTCGCGCTCTCCGAGAAGTCGGTGCCCACGAGAATGCGGCGCGGCGGCCACGTCATGACTCGCTCTTGTGCAACGCGCGTACCTTCGGCGCGCTCGTCGGCGAGCCGCGGTCGCGACGGTGGAGAGGGGCGGCGCGACACACATGAGTCACTTGGCCTCGGGCCGGTGCGCGGCACCTCGCGCCGGTCGCGGCACGTGCGTTGCACCCGAGCCGACGACGGGAGGAGCGCACCGATGAGAACGCGAACGAGTGTCTCCGCTCTGGCGCTGGCCGTGTGTCTCGTACTCGCGAGCCGCGCGAACGCCGCCGAGTCCACCGAGGCACAGGCTGGTCACAACTTGTACGAGCAGCACTGCTACGTGTGTCACGGCCTGCGCGCCAAGGGCGACGGGCCGCTCGCCGAGCAGCTGCGCGTCGCGCCCGCTGACCTGACCACGATCGCGAAGCGGCGCGGCGGAGTGTTCCCCGACGTCGAGCTGCGCGAGACCATCGACGGCCGGCGGCGCGTGCGCGGCCACGGACCGGCCAACATGCCGCTTTGGGGCAAGGTGTTCGCGAATCAGGGCGCAGGCGCGGCGCACGAGAGCGAAGTGCGAGACAAGATCGAGTCACTCGTCACATACTTGAAGTCGATCCAGGATCCGCCGCTGCCCGCGCCCACGGGGCGCTAGGAGTCAGGAGGACCGCGAGATGAACATCGCGAAGCTGATCCGCCGCGATCCCGAGACCGTCGCCCGCGACGTGACCTGCGCTTCGGCCGCGCGCCGCATGCGCGACGCACGCGTCGGATCGCTCGTCGTAGCCGAGCGCGGCCGGCCGCTCGGCGTGGTGACCGACCGCGACCTCGTCGTCCGCGTGATCGCCGCGGGCGCGGATCCCGAGAAAGTCGCCGTCGGCGAGATCATGTCGGAGCGCCCGATCTTCCTCAGTGAGTCGTCGGACTTGCTCACCGCGGTGCAGACCATGCGCGACCTGGTGGTGCGCCGCCTGCCCGTGGTGAATGCGTCGGGCGCGATCGTCGGCGTGGTGTCGCTCGACGACGCGATCCTCGTGCTGGCGGCAAGCCTCGAAGCCGCCACTCAGCTGATTCGCAAGGAGATGTGACTCGCTAGATCAGCTCGCGGATCCGCGCGTACGCGCGGTGCAGCTCCTTGATCAGCGGCTTCGCGGCCTTGCGCAGCTCCACGAGCTCCTCGCGAGTCTCTCGGCCGACCAGGCGCGCGCGTGACTCGAGCTTCTGCCAGGTCTTCTCGGCGCTCTCGAACAGGGTGCGCGCATCCTTCCCGGCCAGGTTCATCTGCACGCGCAGCTCGTCTCGCAGCGTGCGGAGCGCATCGAGCTCGGGCTTCACTTTCTCGTCGACGTCGGGCATCTCGAAACCTCCTCTACGAGTGACACAAGAGCAGGGGTCGTGCCGAGACGAAGTGAGTCAGCCGCGCGGCAGCCGACCCAGCTCGGCGAGCAGCTTCTCGACGTGCCGCCGCAGCCCCGAGACCTCTTCGCGGAGCCGCACGATCACGGCCACGCCGGGGATGTTCACGTCGAGATCGCGCACGAGGTTCTGCGCCACACGCGCGCGCTCGAGCATGACGTCGGAGAAGTCACCGCCCGCGCCCGACGGCGCGTCGCGCGCGACGATCTCTTCGCGCTCGAGAGTCACTAGGAACCCCTCGTCGATCTCGAGCAGCTCGATCACCTGCTTCCGCGTGTAGTAAGTCATGACGGGCCTTTCAGGCGCGCGCGCGGATCGCGCCCCTGATACAGCGGCTCGAGCTCCTTCGCGATCGGCTCCAGGCGCGGATCGGCGGGATCGGGCAGCTCGGCCACGAGCTTCACGTACAGGTCGCCTTTGTCTGACGCGCCGAGCTTCGACGCGCCCTTGCCGCGCAGGCGCAGCACCCGCCCATTCTGTGACTGGGGCGGGATCTTCATCGTGACGTTGCCGTCCACCGTCGGCACTTCGACCGACGCTCCCTGGATCAGCTCGGGCAGCGTGACTGGCAGGTCGAGGTGCAAGTCGACGCCCTCGCGCCGGAAGAACGCGTGCGGCCGCACCGAGAGCGTGAGATACAAGTCACCCGCGGGCGCGCCGGCGTCCCCCGAGTCACCTTGGCCCGCGAGCCGGATCTTCGTGCCCGTCTCGGCGCCCGGCGGAATCTTGATGCGCAGCGTGCCGCGGTCGGCGACCTGCACGCGCACCTCGCCGCCGCGCACGGCGTCGAGAAATTCGACCTCGATCTCGCCGCTCGCGTCGCGCCCCCGCGCCGGACCGCGCGCGCGCCGGCCGCCGCCGCCGAACAGACCGCCGAGCAAGTCCTCGAGGTCGATGTCCGCGCCCGACGTGAATGACTCGTACGACGGGCTGCGCCGCGCGCCTTGTGACCACCGCGCGTACTCGCGCGCCTGCGCGGGATCGAAGCCGTCGGCCAGGCCCTGCACGCCGAACTCGTCGTAGCGAGCGCGCTTCTCTTTGTCGGAGAGGACCTCGTACGCGAACGAGATCTCTTTGAACTTCTCTTCCGCCTTGCGGTCGTTGGGGTTCACGTCGGGGTGGTGTTTGCGCGCGAGCCTGCGGTAGGCCTTGCGGATCTCGTCCTCGGTGGCCGTGCGCGAGACACCCAGTGCGCCGTAGAAGTCGGGGTCGGGCATGTGCTGCAAAGTAGCCGTGGACCTATCATCGGCCTAGGCAAAGTCGAGGGACGGGGATGAAGCGGATTCTGGTGGCGACTGATTTCTCCACGCACGCGGATCGCGCGCTCGCCGGCGCGGTCGCGCTCGCGAAGCGTTTCTCGGCGGAGCTCGAGCTGGCGACCTCGGTGTTCGTGATGCCGTTCGCCGGCGTGCCCGCGGGTTACGGCACGCCGCCCGACTATCTGCGCGGCGTGCGCGAAGCGGCGGATCAGCGCTTGGGCGAGCTGGGCGCGCGGATCTCGGCCGAGGGCGTCCCGGTACACCAAACCGTGTTGCACGAAGACCCGTCGAGCGGGATCTGCGCGCTCGCGGCCGAGAAGAAGGTCGACTTGATCGCGCTCGGCACGCTCGGCCGCTCCGGTCTCGCGCACGTGCTGCTGGGGAGCGTGGCGGAGCGAGTCGCTCGGCTCGCGCCGTGTCCCGTGCTCACCGCGCACGCCGACGTGCCGCCGCCGCAGCCGCTGCGCAAGCTCGTCGTCGGGACTGACTTCTCGGAATCGGCGAACGCGGCGCTGCGCTTCGCGCGAGGGCTCGTCGAGCCGGGCGGGTCACTCGTGCTCGCGCACGGCATTCCCGCGGTCATGGGACCGGGCGATCCGCCCACGCCGCTCCCCGACCCGCACAGCGAAGCGTGGGCGCGGCGCGAGTTCGAGAAAGTGCGCCCGAAACTGTCTGGTGTCGGGGCGGAGCTAGACCTGGCCTTCGGGTCTGGAGACACTTCGGTTCTCGACGCCGGGACGCGCCACTCGGCCGACGCCATCGTGATCGGCACCCAGGGCCGCACCGGACTCGCGCATGTGCTGCTCGGCAGCGTGGCCGAGCGAGTGATTCGTCGCGCGCAGCTGCCCGTCTTCAGCGTGAAGGCGAAGTAGCGCCGACCAGCGGCACGAACTGGACTTCGCAGAGCTCGCGCCGTTCCAAGTCACCCGCGGGCGACCGCGAGATTCGGACGAGTGACTGGCTGCCCGAGGTGCCCAGCGGAATCACCATGCGCCCGCCCGGTGCCAGCTGCGCTTCGAGCGCGGGCGGCACCGTGTTCGCCGCGGCGGACACGAGGATCGCATCGAACGGCGCGCGCTCGGGCCAGCCCGCGTTCCCGTCCCCGGCGCGCAACTCGACGTTCGCGCAGCCGAGCGCCTCGAGCCGGGCCCGCGCGCGAGTCACGAGCTCGGAATCGAGCTCGACGGCGAACACTTCGCGCGCCAGCCGCGACAAGAGCGCCGCGGCGTAGCCCGAGCCCGAGCCGATCTCGAGCACGCGGTCACTCGGTCTCGGCTCGAGCGCTTCGAGCATGAGGGCGACGACGTACGGCTGTGACAGCGTCTGCCCACGCGCGATCGGCAGGGCCATGTCTTCGTACGCGACGTCGAGCTGGTCGCGTGACACGAACACGTGTCGCGGCACCTCGCGCAGCGCGGCGAGCAGCCGCGGGTCCGTGATTCCGCGCGCTTGGATCTGGCGCGCGACCATCCGCTCGCGCCGCCGCGCCGCGTCCGCCGGCTCGTCCATACGAGTCACTCCCGCCAATCACGATCGCGCCGCGGCGCGCGGCCGGCAAGCGCGATATGTTCGCGCGCCGTGAAGCTGGGCTCACTCCTGTTGTTGTCGCTGTGTTGCGCGGCGGGCTGCGTGATCGGCCGTTACGAAGAAGGTCTGCCGGTCGCGGCCGAGAAGGTCCCGCAGATCGTCCCGGGTCACACGACGAAGGCCGAGATCCTCGACTGGTTCGGCGCGCCCTCGGGCCTGGCCGACGCGCAGCTCCTCGAGAGCTTTCTCGTCGACCGGGAGCTCGTGCCCGGCCCCGTCGTGGATCTGCCGTTCGCCGACGTGCTCGTGTTTCGACTCACTCGTGGCCAGCTCGAGGGCATCGTGCTGATCGTGTTCAACAAGGTCGACTTCCACGTCGCGAGTGACACGTTGATCGTGTTTTTCGACGAGCACGACCGAGTCTCTCACTACGGCTTCCGGAAGGGCACCGATGCGCTGCGCTAGAGCGTTCGCCGCCGCGCTCGCGCTGGCGCTCGCGCCGGGCTGCACGATCGTGCGCACCTACGTCGGCAACGAGTTACCGCAGCCGACCGACGCGCAGCTCGTGCCCGGCAAGACGACGAAGGCGGACGTGCTGCGCGACCTCGGCCCGCCCGACCGCCTGGTGCGCCAGTACGAGGGCGAGGTCTTCGTGTACGCCTACATCCGGCGCAACCTCGCGAGCTTCGATCTCTCGGAGCCCGTGTTCACGCGGCTGCGCGTGTTCTCGTACACGAAGACCCAAGAGAAGAGCGACCGCCTGGTGGTGCTCTTCGACCGCGCCGGAGTCCTCACCGCAGTGGGCTTCCGGCGCGGCACGGAACAGCTCGACCCGTTCTGATCGACTGCGCCTCGCTCGGGACGGCCCTCGCTCGGCGACATGCTCGACTCAGTGCGTCGCTGCGAGCCTAGACTCAGTGAGTCGCGGTCTTCGGCGCCGAGTTTTCCGCCTTCTTCTTCGCGTGGTGAGACACCAGCTTCGCGCAGTGGTGACTCGCGCACTCCTCGTCGCCTTTGCAGTACGCGGTGCGCTCCGCGGACGTCTTCATGCCCTGCATCTTCTTCACGTGCGGGGTGCACGTTGCGTCCGCGGGGTGTTTGCTCGCGGCCAGCGCGACTCCGCTGACCCCACTGACCAGAGTGAGCAGTGAGACCGCGAGAGCCGTTCGTAGCGTCTTCATGTTTGGTTTCCTCCGCGCCTTGAGACCATCCACGCCCCGGTTTCTCCCATGTGTCCCCGCTGAGATCCCACTCACCTTCCGCCACGACATTCGCGGGCGAAGTCGAAACGGAGCGGTTACGTTGGCCCGCAGAGAATCCAAGGAGGGATCGATGAACCGGAGCAGGGGGGCACTGGGATTCGTCGTGGCGCTGTCGCTCGCACTGAGCGCGTGCGCGACCAGCGGAGACATCGAGCGGCTGGAAGCGAAGATGGACGATCTCGCGCGCCGCACCGAGGAGCGCACTGCCGCCGCCGAGCAGCGCGCCGCGGCCGCGGAGCAGAAGGCGGACATGGCCGCGAGTCAGGCGCAGGCCGCGGCGGGTCAGGCCGACGCAGCCGCGCGCAAGAGCGAGGCGATCTTCAACAAGTCGGTCTCGAAGGGCGGCCGCTAGCTAGCGGAACGTCTCGAGCCGGCCGACGCGCACCGGCACGCCGCGCGCCTCGGTGACTGCGCGCCTGACCTCTGACTCGCGGACCGAGCCGCCGTCGACGAGGCCTAGCGCGTCGAGCGCGACCAAGCGCGCGAGCGTGGCCGGCAGCGGATCGAAGTCACGATCGTAGAAGTCGGCGTGCGCTTCGACGAAGACACTGCCATCGCGCGCGCCGATCTTTACGCGCTGATACACGATGCGCACCTTGGTGCCCGTCGGTATGCGCTCGTACAGCGCACGCATGTCGTGGTTGTAGAGACGAACACATCCGTGTGTCGCCTCGCGCCCGATCGACCAAAGATTGTTCGTGCCGTGAATGCCGTAACTCGAGTTACCCAGCGTGAGCCAGCGGTCACCCAGCGGATTGTCGGGGCCGGGCGCGACCACGGCGGGTAAGTCGGGCCGCTCGGCGCGGATCGACGCGGGCACGGTCCAGGTCGGGTTCTCGCGCTTGCGGCCGACTTTGAACTCGGCGATCGGCGTCGGGTCGAGTATGTCGCCCACGGCGACCGAGAGCACGGTGGGTGAGTTGGGATCGCGCGTGTAGTCGTACAGGCGCATCTCGGGAATGTTGATCACCAGCCCGACGTGCGGTGTGTCCGGCAGGACGTAGTCGGTGGGCAGGCGCAGCCGCGTGTTCGCATCGGGGATCCACACGTCGACGCCCGGGTTCAGCGCGGACAGCGGGATGAACCCGACCCCGGCGCGCGCCGCGACGTCGAGCAGCGTGTCCTTCTCGTGCGTGTACTCCCATGACTCCGCGCCCAGCACGGGCGCGAGCACGGGAGCGGGCGGATCGGACTTCTTCGCCGCGACGGCACACAGCGCGGCCGCCAGCGCGAGCGCTCCGACCGACTTACGCAGCCTGCGCTTCCTCGGTCAGGCGTTGAATGCGGCCGCTGCGCAGCATCGACGCGAGCGTCGCCGCCGCTTCGTCGTCGGTCTCCGCGACCTCCTGAATCACTTCGAGGAGCTCGTAGAGTGTGATCTCTCGGGACTTCCTGTCGCTCAAGGCCGCCAACCTCCTGCGCTCGGTACGCCCAATAGACGGGCGGCGCGCGCCGGCCGTTACGGTGAGGCCGAAAGCCACGCAGTCAAGCCTACGCGCTCGGCGGAGTCTCGTCGGCGGGCTCGCGCTTCTCGGGCTCGCCGAGTCCGTTCTCCGGTGCGCTCGGATCGAGGCGGCGCGTGAACTCCGCGACTCGCTGGAGCACGCGGGACAAGTCTTCGTCGAAGCAGTAGAAGCCGTCACCGGCGGCGCAGTAGCCCTTGCCGAGGCGGCGAATGAGCGTGGTCATCCCGGGTTGCATCGGCGCACGCGCGCACGCGCTCAACAGAAGACTAGCGCGCGAGTGACTCGTGCGCCTCGAGGTGACTCGCTCGCCGCGTTACCGGCGTTCGGGGATCGAGTCATCGTCGCCGGCGGCGCGCGCGGCGGGCGCCTCGAGGTCGTCGAGCCCGCCGGCGCGCACTTCGAGCAACACCCAGAAGAGCAGACTGCCGGCGAGAACGAGAGTGGCCGGAATGGTGATCCACAGAAAGCTCATCGCCGTCTCCCGAAGCGCCGCAGCCGCAGCGCGTTGCCCGTGACCAAGATCGAGGACGCGCTCATCGCCAGCGCCGCGGAGAGCGGGCCGATGACCCCCGCGATCGCCAGGGGAATCGCGACCGCGTTGTAGGCGATCGCGATGCCCAGGCCCTCGCGGATGCGGCGGACCGCCGCGCGCCCGAGCGCGAGCGCGTCGGGGAGTGACTCGAGCCGCGGATCGTGACTCACTACGTCGGCGGCGAGCAGGGTCACGTCGGAGCCCTGGGCGAAGGCGAAGCCGAGGTCGGCGGCGGCGAGCGCGGCGGCGTCGTTGAGCCCGTCGCCCGCGAACACGACGCGCGCGCCACCCGCCCGCGCTCGACTCACTGCGGCGACCTTCTCCTCTGGAGTGACTCCCGCGCTCGTGTCGGAGATTCCCGCGCCCCGCGCCGCGCTCGCGACCGCGCCCGGCGAGTCACCCGAGACCAGGGCGACCGCGATGCCGCTGGCCTGGAGTCGCGCGACCGCGCTCGCCGCGTCGGCCCGCAGGGTGTCGACCAGGATCAGCCCGCCCATCGCCTTGCCGCCGTCACTCACGAACACGGCGCTGGCGCCCCGCGCGGCTTCGGCGTCCGCGCGAGCAGCGAGCTCGGCGTCGAGCGCCACGCCGTTGCGCTCGAGCAGCGCGCGCGAGCCGCACAGCCCGAGCGGCGACTCGATACCCGCGCCCGGAATCGCGCGCCGCTCGGCGACCTCGGGCGCCGCCGCGCCGCGCCGTCCGGCCTCGGCGCGGAGGGCGCGCGCGATCGGGTGCGGCGAAGCGCCGACGATCGCGGCGGCGCGAGCGCTCACCGCGTCCCCTGCGAAGCCAGGGCTGGCTATCACGCGAGTCACTTCGAGCCGGCCCAGGGTCAACGTGCCCGTCTTGTCGAGCAAGGCCCGGTCGATCCGCGCGGCCCGCTCGAGCGCTGAGCCGCTTTGAACCAGAGACCCAGCGCCGCCGCGCGGCCGAGGGCGGCACTCACCGCGGTGGGCGTCGCGAGGCCCAGGGCGCAGGGGCAGGCGACGATCAGCACGGCGGCGGCGCGCAGCGCTGCGTCGAGCGCAGGCGCCCCGCCGAGCCAGTGACCCAGCGCCGCGACGCCGGCGAGTCCGAGGACCGCGGGCGCGAAGACCTGCGCGACCCGGTCCACCGCGAGCTGCAGCGGAGGCCGCTCCGCCTGCGCGCGCTCGAGCAAGCCGACGAGCCGCGCCACGGTGCCGCTCGCCGGCCCGTGAGTCACTTCGATCTCGACCTCGGACGCGAGATTGACGGTGCCGCAGCGCACGGTGTCGCCGGCCGCGCGCGCGACGGGGCGAGACTCGCCGCACAGCAGTGACTCGTCGACCTCGGCCGCGTCCGCGAGCAACCGGCCGTCGGCGGGGAAGGTCTGGCCCGCCGGCACCACTACGCGATCGCCGGGGGCGAGCGCGTCGGCGCGAACCGACTCCACGCCGCCGGGACCCCGCCGCAGCGCGCCCCGCGGAGCGCGAGCGGCGAGTCGTTCGACCGCGTCGGAGGCGCGGGCTCGGGCGCCGCGCTCGAGCGCGCGCCCGAGCAACATCAGGAACACGATCGTCGATGCGGAGTCACTGAACACGTCGCGGGCGCCGGCCCACGTGCCAACGGCGCTCGCCCCGAACGCGGTCGTGGTGCCGACGACGATCGGGACGTCCAGGGTCAGCTCGCGTCGCCGCAGCCCGTGCCACGCGCCGCGCCAGAACGGCAGCGCGCACCACGTCAGCGCCGGCAGCGAGAGCGCGAGCGCGAGCCAGCGCAGCGCCGCGCGCAGACCGCGCTCGATGTCCTGCAGCGCCCCGAAGTAGAGAGCGAACGAGATCACCATGACGTTGCCGGCCAGGAACGCGGCCACGAGCAGCCGAGCCAACGCCGCGCGCGCTTCGTCGCACGCGACCACGTCGCGCGCCACCTCGCAGTGACTTGCGCGATAGCCGAGTGACTCAACACGCGCACACAGCGTCGGGGCGTCGGTCACTCCAGGGTCGAACCGCACCAGCGCGCGTTCGGTTGCGAAGTTGACCGCGGCGTCGCTCACTCCGGGCGCGCCGCGCAGCTCGCGCTCCACGCGCAACGCACAGCCCGCGCAGCGCAGCCCACCGAGAGAGAAGCTGGCTTCGCCGAGCGACGCGCTCACCGAGTCACCTCGAGCGCGAACGCTCGCTCGACGAAAGCGTCGGCGTCGCCCGCGCGCGACCAGCAGCCAACGGCCGGACAGCGGCAAGGCGACGTCCGCGACCCAGCGCCCGGCATCACGGCGCAGAGTGATCTCGCCGTCGAAGTCGGTGCGCTCCGGCCGTTCGCGGCGCAGCGCGACCGAGAGATCGTCGGGCAGTGACTCGCCGCTGGTCGCGGGAACCAGCTCGACGCGCGCGCCCGCCGGACTGCGGCGAGCGCGCAGCTCGAGAGACCAGCCGCGGCGCGCCGCCAGCGCTTGCGCGCGCAGTGACTCGTTCAGCTCGGCGCCCGCCGTCCAGGTGTCCACCGGCAGGCGTTCGGGCGGGCGCCGCGACGCGACCCAGAGAAACGCGAGTGACGCGCAGATCCCGAGCGCCAGCGTGGCGGCGAGCCCGAGCGGCCAGCGGAGTGACTGGCGCTCAGCGGCCATTGCGCGCTCCCGCGCTCGCGTAGACGAACGTCGTGCCCCGCCGCACTCGCCGCTCCGGCCGCGCCACGTCCGACAGCGAGAAGGCGATCTGCGCCGGCCGCGCGTCGGCGGCCGCCGGAGGGGCGGCCACGAAGATGCGCAGCTCGAGCGACGAGGTCGGCTCGAGCCGGATCAGGCTCTCGCCGGCGAGCAGGTCGAAGCCCGCGGGCGCGTCCAGCGCGAGCGCGAAGTCGCGCGCCTGCCGCGCGCGGTTCTCGATGCGCAGCGTGTACGCGTTGCCGGCGCGGCCGTCCGCCAGCGCGGCCGAGAGACTCGAAGCGTTGTGAGACACCCGTAACTCGAAGGGCACGCGCACTGCCAACGCGACGACGAACGAAGTCACCGCGGCTGCGAGCAAGGCGCCGTAGATCACGACCCGCGGCCGGAGCCGAGCCGCGTACCCGACACGTCTCCGTGTAGGAGCTGCGCCGCGAGCTCGCGCGGCGAGCAGAAGTAAGCCACCAGGTGGAAGCCGATCAGCGCCGAGACCGCGAGCCATGCGCAGTGAGTCGCCGCGCGGCGCACGCGACTCACACGCGCCGGCGGGCGCGTGCCGCGCCAGCCCTCGATGCGCCGCGCGATTCCGGCGAACAGGTCGGAGAAGATCGTCTGCGGGCACGCCCAGCCGCACCAGAGCCGCCCCGCGAGCGCGGTGAAGAAGAACAGCGCGAGCGCCAGCGCCACGACGATCAGCCAGAGAAACAGGAGCTCGTCGGGGAGGATCACCAGCCCGAACGCGTGGAAGCGGCGGTTGGGGACGTCGAGGCGCAGGAGCGGCTCGCCGTGCAGCTCGAGCCACGGCACCGCGCACAAGATCGCGATCAGGATCGCGTCCACCCGCGTGCGCAGCGAGCGGAAGTTCCCCAGAACCGGGCGCGCGTCCAACACGGCTTGGTGTCACGGGCTCGGCGCCGGCGGCGCGTATTCCGGCGCGCCGAACTCGGGCCGGTCCGTCTTCGGGAGTGAGTCGACGTACGCGAGCACCTTCCAGGTCTTGTCGGTGCCCAGCTGCGGGCCCCACGGCTGCCGCCGGGCCGGCCTTCCATGACCGAGGCGAACTTGTCGGAGTCACTCGGCCCGTACTTCCAGTACCGGTCGACGAGCGAGGGGCCGACCAGACCGTGGGCGCCGGGTCCGTGACACGCGGAGCAGATCGTGGCGAAGGTCTGCGCGCCGTCGGCGATCGCGCCGGCGTCGCCGGCGAATGGATTGCCCTCGGCCGGCGCCGCCGCCGCCGGCGCGTTCCTCGCGGCGGCGGCCATCTCGCGCGCCCAGCGCGCGCGCGCCGAGTCACCCGAGATGCCCACGTACCACGCGATGTAGGCGAGCCCGATGATCCAGGTCAGCACCCAGGCGGCGTTGAACCACAGCGGGATCGGGTTCTCCTCCTCCCCGATGCCGTCGCGTTCGCCGGGGCGGGGGCGCTCGGGCACCTCGAAGTTCGAGTCACTCATCGGCGGGCCCTCCGAGGTCGATCCGTACGGGCGGCTCCGACTTCACGGCGCGGCCCAAGGTCTCGAGATAGGCGATCAGCGAGAGGGTCTCGCTGCGCGCCTCGAGGCGAGTCAGGGAGATGCCCGCCGTGCGCAGCGCGGCCGCCAGCTCCGCCGCCTGCGCCTCGGCCTTCGCCGCGGCTCCGGCGACATCCTCGTCGGTGTAGGGATGGCCGAGCTCGCGCAGGGCGGCGAGCTTTCTCGCCGAGTCACTCGTGTCGAGCTCACGCTCGGCCAAGAAGGCGAACGCGGGCATGTTCGAGCGCGGCTCGAGGTCACGCGGGTTGCGGAAGTGCAGCCAGTGCCAGGACGGCGGGTACTTGCCGCTCACGCGCGCCAGGTCCGGGCCGGTGCGCCGCGAACCCCACAGAAACGGGCGGTCGTACACGCTCTCGCCGGCGAGTGAGTAACGCCCGTAGCGGTCCGTCTCGGTCTTGAGCGGACGCACTTGCTGGCTGTGACAGACGTTGCAGCCCTCGCGCACGTAGATGTCGCGGCCCTCGAGCTCGAGGGGCGTGTAGGGAGTCACTCCGGCGATCGGCTCCACCGTTCCCGCCAGCAAGTGCGGTGGGATCAGCAGCACGAGCCCGCCGACGGCCACGGCCAGGAACGAGAGCAGCGAGAGCAGCAGGGCGTTCGCTTCGAGCTTGCGATGGAATTCGAGCATGACTCAGTGACTCCCCGCCGGCTCCACGGTCGCTTGCGTCTCCGGCACTTCGGCCGAGCCGTGGCGGATCGTCTGCACCACGTTCCAGAACATCACGAGCGCGCCCGACAGGAGCAGCGCTCCACCGGCCGCGCGAATCACGTCGTAGGGACGAATCGCCGCGACGGTGTCGGCGAACGTGTAGGTCAAGCTGCCGTCGGGGTTCACGGCGCGCCACATGAGTCCCTGAGTGATTCCCGAGATCCACATCGGCGTGACGTACAGCACGATGCCCAGGGTCGCGAGCCAGAAGTGAGTCTCTGCCAGGCGCGGGCTCCACAGCCGCGTGTGGCCACAGACGCGGCACCAGGTAGTAGAGCGTCGCGAAGCAAGTCAGTGCGACCCAGCCGAGCGCGCCGGCGTACATGAGGCCGAGGATCGGCGTGGTGAGCACGAACCCGACCGCGTTGTGCCCGTACCACCACTGGATGTTCGCGTCGTGCACGCCCGCGTAGATCGAGTAACTCTTCAGCCAGGTGACTGGCCGCTCGAGATTGTTGAAGACGTGCAGCATCGCGATCGTGAGCGCGGTCGAACCGAAGAACCACAGCGAGGCGTACAGGCCGCGCTCGCGCCGCGGGCGATCGTGCCGAAGAAGTTCACGCCGTAGATGACCCACATGACCACGACCGCGATGTCGAGCGGCCACTCGAGCTCGGCGTACTCCTTCGAGGTCGTGTGGCCGAGGACCAGAGTGACTCCGGCCGCGACGAGGGTCAGGTTCCACAGCCACAGGTGAAGATGCGCGAGAACGTCGGACGGGACGGGCGCGCGACACAGTCGCTGCACCGCGTAGTAACTCCCGGCGAACACGACGCCCAGGGTGAACCCGAAGATCACCACGTTGGTGTGTAGCGGGCGCAGCCGCCCGAAGTGGAAGTACGGGCCGACGTTGAGCTGCGGATACGCGAGCTGCAGCGCGATCACCAGTCCGACGGACATTCCCACGATGCCCCACACCAGCGCGGACAGCGCGACGCCGCGCACCACCCCCATCTCGTAAGTCTCGTCGCTCTCCATCTGCGGCTCTTCGCCTCCTGGACGGCGCGCGGTGCAACCGACATACCGCGAGCCGCGGCGACGAGGTCGCGCGCCAGCGCGTCGAGTGAGTCACTCCGCCGCAGCATGAGGCGCGGTGTCTCGGGCGCGCTGCCGCGGGCTCGCGCGCGAAAGACGGGAGGTGCACTCTACGCGCACACCACGAAGGGGGGCGCATGATTCGTTCGGTCGTGTGGTTGGGGTCACTGGGGCTGCTCGTCGGCATCGTCTCGCTCGGCACCGCGGGTGCCGCGCAGGACGCGAAGCTCGCCGAGGGCCGTGACTTGTACGAGAAGCACTGCGAGCTGTGTCACGGCGCGGAAGGCAAGGGTGACGGCCCGCTGTCCGACGAGCTGAAGGTCGCGCCGGCGGATCTCACGAAGATCGCGGAGAGCCGCGGCGGCTCGTTCCCGGAAGTCGAGATACGCGAGATCATCGATGGTCGGCGGCGCGTGCGCGCGCACGGCAAGAGCGAGATGCCGATCTGGGGCCGCGTGTTCGGCGGGCCGGCGGTCGCGGGAAAGGACGACGCGGCGGTGCGCGCGAAGCTCGACGCGCTCGTCGTCTATCTGCAGTCACTCCAGGCGGCGCCGCCCAAGACCGTGGGCAGCGCCGACTGACTCAGTGAGTCTCCGCGGCGGGACCCGGCGGCCCGACCATGGTCGCCGGTCGCCGCAGCAGCGGAACCAGCGGCGCGAGCAGAACGAACAGGATCAAGATCGCCCAGTAACAGTCGCGGAACGCGAGCACGAGCGACTGCTGAGTCACGACGCCGTCGAGCGCGCGGTACGCCGCGTCGAGCGCGCTGGACGGATCGAGCCCGCGCCCGGCGAGGCCGCCGGCCAGCCCCGCCAGCCGCTGCTGCGTGGCCACGTTGAACGGCGAGACACTCTCGGCGAGATACGCGTGATGGAGCGTGGTGCGGTGATCGACGAGCGTGGCCAGCACCGCGATGCCCATGCTGCCGCCGACTTGGCGGAACAGGTTGTAGAGACCGGCGCCCTGCAACATGTCTTCGGGCGGCAGGCCGCGCAGCGTCGCGAGTGACAGCGGCACGAACATGAGCCCGAGCGCCACTCCGCGCGCGATCTGCGGCCAGAAGAGATCGGCTTCGCCGCTCTGCAGGGTCCACTGACTCATCGCGAACAAGGTCGGCACGAAGATCGCGATGCCGCACGCGAACAGCGGCGCGGGCCCGGTGCGCCAGACGATGCGCCCGGCGATCGGCATCACCAGCGCGGTGGCGAGCGACGAGGGCGCGATCGCGATGCCCGACTGCCACGAGCTCCAGCGCAGCACCTGCTGCGTGAACAGCGGGAACAGGAACACGCTGCCGTACAGCCCGATGCCCATCATGGCGCCGTACACCGAGCCGATCGTCAGCGCGCGGTGGCGGAACACGCGCAGGTCCACGATCGGGTGCTCGGTGTGCAGCTCGTGCCACACGAACCAACCGAGTGACCCGACCGCGGCCAGCGCGAGCGCGACGATCAAGTCACTCTCGAACCAGTCGAGCCGGTTGCCGCGCTCGAGGAACGTCTGCAGCGCGCCCACGCCGACGATCAGAAGGACGATCCCGGTCCAATCCACGCCCTCGGTGCGGCGCACGTGCTTGGGCTCGGGCAAGTAACTCCAGCAGAGCAGCGCCGCGACGATCCCGAGCGGGATGTTCACGTAGAAGATCCACGGCCACGACCACTGATTCGTGATCCAGCCGCCGAGCGTCGGGCCGAGGCTCGGACCCAGCGTCGCGCCCATGCCGAACAGCGCCTGGCCGGAGCCCTGCCGCTGCGGCGGGAACGTCTCCATCATGATCGACTGACTCATCGAGAGCAGCGCGCCGCCGCCCATGCCCTGAATCACTCGAAACACCACGAGCTCGGGCAGGGTCCGCGACAGACCGCACAGGAACGACGCCGCGGTGAACACCAGGATGGACGCCGTGAAGTACTGTCTGCGGCCGAAGCGGCCCGCGAGCCAGCTGGTCATCGGAATCACGATGACGTTGGCGATGATGTAACTCGTGACCACCCACGAGATCTCGTCCACCGTCGCGCCCATGTTCCCCATCATGCTGGGCAGCGCGACGTTCACGATGGACGAGTCGAGTATCTCGAGCATCAGCGCCAGCATGACGCCGATCAGCATCAGCCACTGGCGCCCGCTCAGCCGGAAATCGGCGTCAGTCGACTCGGACACGGACGCTCACCGAGAGACCCACGGGGAGTGTCTCCGGCGGGCCGGCCGCGACGTCGGGCGCGCCGTCGCGGTGCTCCTCCAGGCTGATACGCACGGGGATGCGCTGCACGACCTTGGTGAAGTTCCCGGTCGCGTTGTCGGGCGGGAGCAGCGCGTACTTCGCGCCGGTCGCGGGCGAGATCGACTCGACCTGCCCGCGCCACGCGCGGTCGGGGAACGCGTCGACGCGTATCTCGACCGGGTCACCCACTCGCATGCGCCCGATCTGAGTCTCTTTGAAGTTCGCAGTCACCCAGTTGCCCTTGGTCGCGGCAAGCGCCAGCAGCGGCTGACCCGGTGACACGTTCGCGCCGAGCTCGACCGACTTGCGGCCGACGTCGCCCTCGAACGGCGCGGTGATGGTCGCGTGCGCGAGCGCGAGCTCGGCCTCGCGCAGCGCGGCCTCGGCCTGCAGCACCGGCGCCTCGTTCGCGATCGCCGCGCGCTCGGCCAGCTCGCGCTGCTCGGCCGCGCGCAGCTCGGCGGTCGCGGCGTCGCGCTCGGCGAGCGCCGCGTCGAGCTGCGTGCGGCTCGAGACGTTGCGCTCGTACAGTCCCTTGGCGCGGGCGAGCTCCTGCTCGGAGTGTCTCACTCGCACGGCGGCGGCGTGCGCCTGCGCAGCCGCGGCCTCGGCCGCTGCGCGTGACTGCGCGATGCGGTTCTTCGCGGCTTCGACGTCGGCGCGCGCGCGCGCGACGCGGGCTTCGAAGTCCGCGGGATCCAGGCGCACCAGCACCTGGCCGGCAGTCACATGCGTGTTCTCTTCGACCAGGATCTCACTCACTTGGCCCGCGACGCGCGGCGACAGGAACGCCAGGTGACCTTCGACGAAAGCGTCGTCGGTGCTCTCGAGCCCGCGCAGCACGGCGAACCAGTACGCGGCCGCGCCCAGCACCGCGAGCGCCGCCACCCCCAGCGCGAGCGGCCGCAGACCGATCCGAATTCCCCTCCGCTCCAACACCGCTTCAGCCACGAGTCACTCCGCCGCGCTTGCGAGCCGCACGCACCAGCACGCCGTCGAGATAGATGGACGTGAACGTCTCCGCGACCCGCTCGAGACTCTGTGTCTGCGGATCGCGTTGCCCGAACACGGTGCGCACGATCAAGTGGTCCGCGACCATCCCGACGAACGCGCGCGCCGAGAGCACGGGATCGACCGCGCGAAACGCGCCGTCGCGCACGCGCTGAGCGATGTAGCGGGTGAGAAACTCGCGGAGCCGCCGCATGCGTGTCTCGTAGAACGGCCGCGCCATCTCGTGATTCTCGAGCGCGGAGTAGAGCAGGAGCCGCAGGAACGACGGGTCCGCTTCGACGCTGCGCAGGATGGTGAGCGCGAGCTCGGTGAACACGCGCCGGTCGTCGCGCGCGCGCGTGAGCGGCTCGAGCGCCGCAGTCACTTCGGGCGCGGCCATGCGCGCGTCGAGGATCGCCGCGTACATGGCTTCCTTGCCGGGGAAGTACCGGTACAGCGCGGCCTCGGTGATTCCCACGGCGTTCGCGACGTCGCGCGTCGTGGTGCCGCGGAACCCGCGCGTGCCGAAGCAGCGCGCGGCCTCGCGCAGGATTTGGTCGCGGCGTTCGAGCGAGCTCGGGCGCGGCCGGCGTGCTGGGCTGGAGGTGGCTCGCATTTAGTAAACGTTTACTAACAAAGCCGGGTCCGCGCGGTCAAACGGGCCTCGTGTAGATTGCGCGCGCATGCCGGAAGCCGAGCTCGAGCCCGAAGCCCTGCGCGCCGCGCGCGCGTTTGCGGACGAGATACGCGCGGGCGCCGCGCGCGCGGAGGCCGAGCGCCGCCAGTCACCGGAGCTGATGTCGCGGTTCGCCGCCGCGGGGCTGTTCGGGGTCTGCGTGCCGAAGTCTCTCGGCGGATCCGAGCTCGCCGCCCGCGACGTGCTGCGCGTGATCGAGGAAGTGTCTCGCGCCGACGGCGCGGCCGGCTGGTGCGTGATGATCGGCGCGACGACCGGCGTGCTCGCGGCCTCGCTGCCCGAGTCGTTCGCGCGCGAGATCTACGGCGGGAACCCGCGGGTCGTCACGGGTGGCGCGGCCGCGCCGCTCGGCCGGGCGCGCGCCGCGGACGGCGGCCACCGAGTCACTGGCCGCTGGCCGTTCGGCAGCGGCTGCCAGCACTCGGACTGGCTCGTGGGCGGGACGATCATGAGCGAGACCGAGACACGGCTCATGTTTTTCGCGCGCGATCAGGTCGAGATACTCGACACGTGGCACACGGGCGGGTTGCGCGGCACGGGCAGTCACGACTTCCAGGTGAGCGACGCGTTCGTGCCGGAGGGCCGCTCGGTCGTCGTCGGCGCGAAGCCGCGCTTCGACGCTGCGCTGTACCGGCTGCCGATGTTCGGGCTGCTCGCGCTGGGCGTGTGCGCAGTCACTCTGGGGATCGCGCGCCGCGCCCTCGACGAGCTGGTCGAGCTGGCCGGCGCGAAGGTTCCGACCGGCAGCCGCCGCAGCCTGGCGAACCGCTCCGTGGTGCAGCGCCAGGTGGGCGAGGGCGAAGCGGCGCTGCGCTCGGCCCGCGCGTACGTGTACGAATCCGTCGAGTCCGCGCGAGTGAGCACCGCTCGCGGTGACTCACTCTCGGTCGAGACACTCGCCGACCTGCGCCTGGCCGCGGCGAACGCCGCGTGGAGCGCCGCGCGCGCCGTCGACCTGGCGTACCACGCGGCCGGCGGAACCTCGGTCTACGACGCCAGCCCGCTTTCGCGCTGCTTCCGCGACGTCCACGTCGCGACGCAGCACATCATGGTCGCGCAGCCGATCTTCGAGGTCGTCGGCCGAGTCACCCTGGGCCTGCCCGTCGAGCGCGGGTCACTCTAGGACCCAGCGCAGCACGAAGGCCCAGAATCCGTCGCGGGTGCGCTCGAGGAACGAGCGGCGGCCGAGTGACTCGAGCGTGATCTCGCGCGCCTTCGCGAGGTCGCCGTCGAACACGTCGGCCACGCGTTTCGTCAGCTCCGTGTCCTCGACGATCAGGTTGACTTCATAGCTGTGCTCGAGGCTCTGGCGATCGAGGTTCGAGGTACCCACCGCGCACCACGTGGTGTCGAAGCTCGCGAGCTTGGCGTGCATCATCCCTTGGTCGTACTCGAACACGCGCACCCCGCACTTCAAGAGACCCGGCAGGACCGCGCGCGTCGCGCTCACGAGCGAGGGGTGATCGGTGCGCCGGCCCGCGAGCAGAAGTGACACGCGCACCCCGCGCGCGCCGGCGTCGGCGAGCGCCTCGCGCACGCGCCGGCCCGGCGCGAAGTAGGGAGTCACGAGCCGCACTTCGCGCCGCACGCCTTCGAGCGCGCCGATCAGCAAGTCACGCGTGCGCCGGCGCTGGTAAGTCGGCCCGTCGGCCAGCACCGCGCAGCGCACGTTGCCCGCGCGCGGCGGCTCGCGCTCGAGCACCGTGTGCCACTGCACGGCGGGTCCGTCGGCGCGGAACCAGCTCTCGAGAAACACCGCTTCCAGGTCGCGCACGCACGGGCCCTCGACGCGCACGTGCGCGTCGCGCCACTCCTCGCCGCGCCCCAGGCCGCCGAGCCCCGACATGTACTCGTCGCCGATGTTGAGCCCGCCCATGAACGCGACCTCGCCGTCGACGACCAGGATCTTGCGGTGGTCGCGGCGGCGCGGCGCGAAGCGCGGCCACAGCGGAAGGAGCGGATTGAACGCGACCGCTTCGCCGCCCGCGGCGCGGAGTGACTCGAGCGCGGACTCGTCCAGGCCGAACGAGCCGATGGCGTCGTACAGCACGCGCACCTCGACGCCGTCCGACGCGCGCTCCGCGAGTGACTCGAGGAATTCGCGGCCCACGTCGTCGGCGCGCAAGATGTAAGTCTCCAGGTGGATGCGCCGCTCCGCGCGCTCGATCGCCGCGAGCATCGCGCGCAGCCCCTTGCGCCCCGTGGTGTACAGCTCGATCCGGTTGCCGTCGGTGAAGCGCAGCGCGCGATCGCGCATCAGCGCGCGAATTGCCGGCGGCCGCGGCACGAGACCGTGGCGGCGCAGCGGCGAGCGGAAGCGCTGACGGCGGCGGCGACCTCGTGACACGCGCGGAGAGTAGCCGGCGCGAGTGATCGACGTCACTCAGGTCTCCTCCCGCGCGCCGATCGAGAAAGCGACGGGTCACTCCTCGGCAAACGGGGAAGGGGGCGGCGCTCGGGGGGCCGGGCGCCGCTCCCGCTGTCTTCGGCCTAGAATCGCGCGATGGCCGCGACGAAGAAGAAGACGGCGAAAGCACGCAAGACCAAGCCGGGGAGCGCGCGCAAACGTCTCACTCCCGCGAAGGAGAAGCGCGGACTCGAGGCCGCCAGCGCCCCGCTCGCGCAAGACGCGCCCGAGCTCGCGGAGCTGTCCGCCGCGGTGCGCGCGGCCGGCGGCGCGCCCGCGGGCGCGTACCGCGACCCGCTCTCGGGCAAGCCGCTGCTCGTCGCGGTGCTGCCGCTCGACGCGCTCGAGCCCACGCCGTTCCAGCGCGATCTCTCGCCGACTCACGTGAAGCGTCTGGCCCAGAAGATCCAGGAGTCGGGGCCGTTCCTCGATCCCGTGATCGCGGTGCGCGGCGCCGACGGCAAGCTGTGGACCCCGAACGGGAGACACAGACTCGCGGCGGCCAAGGTGTTGGGCATGCGCGCGCTGACGGCGCTGGTGTCTCCCGACGAGGCGCTCGCGTACAAGATACTCGCGCTCAACACCGAGAAGGCGCACAACACCAAGGACCGCAGCCTGGAAGTGATTCGCATGGCGCAGTCACTCGCGGTGAAGCAGAAGAACGCGCGCGAGTCGGAGTTCGAAGCGGAGTTCGAGCAGCCGGCTTTTCTGACGCTGGGGCTCTGCTACCAGGACGACCCGCGCTTCGCCGGCGGCGCCTATCTGTCTTTCCTGCGGCGCGTGGACCGCTTCGCGGACAAGCCCCTGGCGGCGAGCCTGCGCGAGCGCGCGGGCTGGGCGGCGCGGCTGCGCGAGATCGACTCACGCGTGAAGGAGCTGGTGAAGGGCCTGCAGGAGCGGGGCTTCCAGTCACCGTATCTGCGCACGTTCGTCGTGGCGCGCATCAACCCCGTGCGCTGGGTGAAACAAGAGAAGGGAGAAACCGCGCCGCCGATGCCGATCGGACAGGCGCTGGTGCGGATGGCGGCGAGCGCGAAGAAGTTCGAGCCCGGGGCGGTGCGCGAGCGCGATCTCGCGCTGGTGGCCGCGGTCGCGCCCGCCGAGCCCGAGGCGGAATGAAGCGCGTGCGCTGCCTGGTGTCCGGCCGCGTGCAAGGCGTGTTCTTCCGCGGCGCGACCGAGCGGCGCATGCGCGAGCTGGGCGTGCGCGGCTGGGTGCGCAACCTGCCGGACGGCCGGGTCGAGGCGCTGCTCGAGGGAAGTGACGAGTCACTCGTGCCCGCGCTCGAGTTCCTGCGCCGCGGCCCGCGGGGCGCGGAAGTGACTCGGGTCGAGACGCGCGACGAGTCCACGGGCGAGACACTCGCCGGCGACTTCGAGATCCGCCGCTAGTGGCGCGCATCGTTCTCTCGGGCGCGTCGGGGCTGATCGGGAAGCGGCTCGCGACGGGGCTCACGGCCGACGGTCACCGCGTGCTGCGGCTGGTGCGCCGCGCGTCGTCGGGCGACAACGAGATCTCGTGGGATCCCGCGGCCGGCCGGCTCGACGCGGCGAAGCTCGCCTCCGCCGACGCGGTGATTCACCTGTCGGGCGAACCGATCGCGGGCGGCCGCTGGAGCGAGTCACGCAAGAAGGAGATCGCCGACAGCCGCCTCGTCTCGACGCGGCTCCTGGCCGAGACGATCGCGCGCGGCGAGCGCAAGCCGGTGTTCCTGTGCGCGTCGGCGATCGGCTACTACGGTGACCGCGGCAGTGAGTGGCTCGAGGAAATGAGCCCGCGCGGCAGCGGCTTTCTCGCCGAGGTGTGCGCGCGCTGGGAGCGCGCGTGCGATCCCGCGCGCGAAGGCACGCGCGTGGTGAATCTCCGCTTGGGCGTCGTGCTCGACCGCGACGAGGGGATGCTGGCGGTGCTCGCGCTCCCCTACAAGCTCGGGCTCGGCGGGCGGATCGGCGCCGGCACGCAGTACGCGTCGTGGATCACGAGTCACGACGTGGTCGCCGCGGTGCGACACGTCCTCGTGTCACCCGCGCTGGTGGGCCCGGTGAATCTCGTCGCGCCCGCGCCCGTGCAGAACGCCGAATTCTCGGCCACGCTCGCGCGCGTGCTGCGCCGGCCCGCGCTGTTGCCCGTTCCCGCCGGCCTGCTCCGCTTCGCGCTGGGCGAAGCCGCCGACGAGGTGCTGCTCGCGAGTCAGCGCGTGCGACCCGCGAAGCTCGTCGCCACGGGCTTCCGCTTTGGCGACGCGCAGCTCGAGCCCGCGCTGCGGCGGCTGTTCGAGTGACTCGCGGCTAGTGAACGCCCGTGCCGGGCACGAGTGATCCCGGCTCGACGCCGAGCGAGCGCAGCGCCTCGTCCCACATGCGCTCGGCCGGGGTGTCGAACACGAGCGCGGGAGTCACATCGGCGGTGAGCCACGCGCCCTGGGCGAGCTCGCTCTCGAGCTGGTGCGCCCCCCAGCCGGCGTAGCCCGCGAAGAAGCGCACGCGGCGCGGCGGGTGCTCGACCAGCGCGCGGAAGTTCTGGGGCGAGGTCGACAGCGAGATACCCTCGACGAGATCGAACGTGCCCTCGGACGACAGCGCGCTCGCGGGCTCGTGCAACAGCCAGCCGGACTCGGGACTCACTGGCCCGCCGACCCAGATCACCGCCGACGGATCGCCGCGCCAGCGCATGCCCATGGGAGCAGTCACGTCGATGATCGGCGTGTCACTCGGCCGATTCAGCACGAGACCGAACGAGCCCTGGTCACCGTGCTGCACCATCAGCACGACGGCGCGCGCGAAGTTCGGATCGTCGAGCTGCGGCATCGCCAGGAGCAGGCCGGGGGCGATCGAGTCACCGCTCATGCGCGCAGTCTACCTCGCGGCCTTGGCGGCCGCTGCGTCGATCGCCGCGTGCACCGCGTCGGAGAGCGCGGTCACCGCAGCCTGACCCGCGCGCGGCTCGCTGAGTCCGTTCGACAGGATCGCGACCGCGAGGTCGCGCCCGGGATCGGCGAACCCGCTGTTCACGAGAAAGTGTCCCGCGTGGCCGAACGTGCCCGGCGTCGCGCGCGTGCCGCAGTCGTCGAGCGCGGGCAGCACGTGTTTCAGGTGGAAGCCGAGCCCCCACGGGATGTCGCGCACGAACGTGCGGTCGCGAATTCCGACCACGTGCGGAAACGTGGCGGTGCGCACCATCTCCGCGGAGAGGATGCGCCCGTTCGCGCCGCGCCCGCCGTCGAGCAGCGCGCGGTAGAACGCGGTGAGCGTGCGCGCGCGCGCGATGCCGCCCGCGCCGGGAATCACCGCGGCGTGCGTGCTCGGCTGGTTCCACAGCTCGGCCGCGCCCGGCGGCGCCTTCGGGTCACTCGTCGACACGCGCAGCGGCGGCGCGGCCAAGTCACTCGGTCGTCCGAGACAGAAGCCGTCGCGCGGGACGCCGAGCGGCTCGAGCACGCGCGCGCGAAGTGACTCGGGAAGCGGACGGCCGTCGAGTCTCTGGATCAGCTCGCCAACCACGAACCACGCCGACGTCGGGTGATAGCCGCGGTCCATGCCCGGCTCCCAGGCCAGCTGCATGTCGCACACGAAGCGCAGCGCTGCGTCCCAGTCACGCATCACCTCGCCCATGCCGCGGCCGATCTCGGGCGTGTTGTCGGGGAAGCCGCCGCGATGAGTCAGAAGGTGCGCGACGGTGACTCGCCCCTTGCCGTGCGCGCCGAACTCCGGGATGTGAGTCGCCACCTTCGTGTCGAGCTCGAGCTTCCCTTCCTCGACGAGCTGCAGGAGCGCCACGCCGACCAGCGGCTTCGTCGAGCTCCACAGCACGTAAGTCGAGTCGGCGGTCGCGCCGGGTCCCACCGCGCGCTCGAACACGCGCGTGCCGCGCCAGTCCACGGCGATCTGCAAGGTCGGCCGCAGACCGCTCGCGAGCTGCCGCGCCATCTCGCTCTCGAGTCCGCTCCAGTCGATCTCCACGCGAGCGCGATGATACGCTGCGCGCAGGGAGGAACGGCGATGCAGCTTCCGCTCTATTTCGACTATGCGTGCCCGTGGGCGTATCTCGGCTCGCACCGCGCCGAGTCGTACTTCAAGGACCTCGGCGTCGAGGTCGACTTCCGGCCCGTGCACCTGCGGCGGCTCGTCGAGCCCGGCGTCGGCAAGGCGCCCGAGCTCGGCCCGCGCAAGACCTCGAACATGGCGAACGACATCCGTCACTGGGCCGAGGCGCTCGGCGCGCAGTTCGATCCGCGCGGCCGCGCGTTCTACAAGTCCGACACGTCACTCGCGCTGCGCTGCGCGCTGGTGGCCAAGGATCTCGGGCGCTTCCGCGAGTTCCACTACCCGGCTTACCGCGCGCGCTGGGCCGAGGCGCGCGACGTGTCGACCGAGGAGGTGCTCCGAGAGTTACTGAAGGGCGCGGGTCTCTCGCCCGACGAAGTGATCGCGCGCGCGAAGACGCCGGAGCTCGAGGAGCGACTCACGCGCGACACCGAGGCCGCGATCGCGCGCGGCGTGTTCGGCGTGCCGACGATCTTCGTCGGCGACGAGATGTTCTGGGGGAACGACCGGTTCGAGCTGGTGCGGTTCTACGTGCAGAAAGCCGCGCGCGGCTAGGAGAGAGAGATGTTCAAAGTCGTTGCCGCTTGGAGTCACCCGAAGCCCGCCGACGTGGAGGCGTTCGAGAAGCACTATCTCGGCATTCACGCTCCCCTCGCGAACGCCGTGCCCGAGCTCCGGCGCATCGTGCTGACCCGCACGTCGGTCGGGCTCGAGGGCGCGGCCCCCGCGTTCCACCGCATCGCCGAGATGGCGTTCGACACCGAGGAGTCACTCGCGCGCAGCAGTCACTCGCCGCAGTGGAAGGCGCTGCGCGAGGACGCGGGCGTGATGATCGGGAAGTTCGGCGTGAAGCTCGACGTGGGGATCGGCTGGGAGACCGCGACCGACTTCGGCGGCGGCTTCGACCTGGCGAACGTCGATCGGCTCCTCTCGACCACGCGCGCCGTGCGCAAGCGGCTCGACCTGGCGAAGCCCGTGCCGAAGCAGGTGCTCCTCGAGTGCATTCACTTGTCGCAGCAGGCGCCGACGGGCTCGAACCGCCAGGGCTGGCGCTGGGTCGTGGTGACCGATGCTGCGAAGCGCAAGGAGCTGGCCGAGATCTACAAGCGCGGCGGCGCGCAGTATCTCGAGCAAGCGCTGAAGGCGACACCGCCCGGTGACGCGCAGACGCGCCGCGTGTACGACTCGGCGCTGTGGCTCGTCGACCATCTGCACGAAGTTCCGGTGCACGTGATCCCGTGCGCGCTGGGGCGAGTCACCGACGCCGCGCCGCTCGGCATGCGCGCCGGCTTCTACGGCTCGATCTACCCGGCGGTGTGGAGCTTCCAGCTGGCGCTGCGCTCGCGCGGGCTCGGCTCGGTGCTCACCACGCTGCACATGAACCGCGAGGAAGAGGCCGCCGAGTTACTCGGCATCCCGAAGGACGTGACTCAGGTCGGGCTGCTGCCCGTCGCGTACACGAAGGGAATGGACTTCAAGCCGGCCGAGCGGCAGGGGCCCGAGTCGATCACTTACTTCGACCGCTGGTCCTAGCGCCCGCGCCTTCGAGCAGGAGCTCGATGTGTCTCTCGAGCTTCGTGCGCTGGCCGGCCGAGCCGAGCCGGCCGGCGAGCTCGCCCGCGCGCGCGGTGCCGTAGCCCGCGGCGAGCACCAGCTCGACCAGCTCCGCGCGCGCTTGTGAGTCGAGCCCGAGCTTCGCGGCAGCGAGCGCGCGCTCGAGCGCGGCGCGGAACGCGCGGTCGAGCTTCGCCAGCGGCTCGGCCGCGATCGTGGCGCTCCCGTCCAGTAACTCGGCCGCGTGCGGGCTGCCGGCGAGCAGACGGTGGAAGTGGCCGATCTTCGCATCGAGCGCCGCCGCGAGGCGCCGCGTGATTCCACCTTCGCCCGCGAGCGCGGCCTCGACCGCCTCGAGTGACTCGCGGCACAGCTCGGCCGCGAGCCCCGCGAACAGCTCTTCCTTCGAGGCGAAGTACAGGTAGATCGTCCCCTTCGCGAGCCCGGCCTCGACGGCGACGTCCTCGATCGCCGTGCGCCGGATGCCGCTGCGCCAGAAGCACGTCTGCGCGGCCGAGAGAATCGCCGCGCGCCGCTCCGGCTCGGGCACGGGTGCCGCGCGCGCGCGTCGAGTGGTCGTGGCCTTCACCTTCACGAATGACCGTATAGACGAAATCGGTCATTCGGTCTACTGTCCCGTCGAGAACGGAAGGAGCGTCCATGCAGATCCACGTGAACGGGACCCCGCGCGAGCTCGACGTCGAAGACGACATGCCGCTGCTCTGGGCGCTGCGCGACACACTCGAGCTGACGGGGACGAAGTACGGCTGCGGCGTCGCTTACTGCGGCGCGTGCACCGTGCTGCTCGACGGCCAGCCTGTGCGCAGCTGCATGCTGCCGGCCGCCGCGGCCGCGGGGAAGCGAGTCACCACGATCGAGGGGCTGGCGACGGGCGGGAAGCTGCACCGCGTGCAGGCCGCGTGGCTCGAGCACCAGGTCCCGCAGTGCGGCTACTGCCAGTCGGGCCAGATACTCGCGGCCGTCGCGCTGCTCGACGCGAATCCGCACCCGAGCGACGCCGAGATCGACGCCGCCATGACCAACGTGTGTCGCTGCGGAACGTACGGCCGGATCCGCGCCGCGATTCACTCGGCGAGCAAGGTGTAACTCATGGCCATCTCACGACGCGCGTTCATCGTCGGCGGCGCCCTCGCGGGCGGCGGACTGATCCTGGGCTACGTGCTGTCTCCGTTCTCGAACCTGAACCGCGCGCGGTCACTCGGCGCCACGGGCGACGAGATACTCCTGGCCACGTGGGTGAAGATCGCGCCCGACGGCACCGTGACGGTGATCGTGCCGCACTCCGAGATGGGTCAGGGCGTGCACACGTCGCTGCCGATGATGCTCGCCGAGGAGCTCGACGCGGACTGGAGTCAGGTGCGCATGGAGCAGGCGCCCGCTGACAGCGCGTTCGCGAACGGCGCGCTCGCGCGCGGGTATCTGCTGGGTGACTACGACATCCCGCACGCGCTGTCCGGCTTCGCGGACTTCAGCATGCGCAAGGCAGCCGAGTTTCTGAACGCGCAGATCACGGGCGGGAGTCTCTCGGTGCGCGCCACCGGCATCGCCGGCATGCGCCGCACCGGGGCCGCCGCGCGCTGGATGCTGATCCAGGCCGCGGCCGCGGCGTGGGCCGTGCCCGCGGACGAGATCACCACCGAGAAGGGTCGACTCACTCACACGAAGTCGAACCGCTCCGCGAGTTACGGCGAGCTGGCCACGGCCGCGGCGAAGTTCGACCCGCCGGCCGACGTGCCGCTGAAGCCGCGCGAGAAGTACACGATCGTGGGTCAGTCACTCCCGCGCTTCGACCTGCCCAGCAAGGTCGACGGCAGCGCGCGCTACGGCATCGACGTTCGCCTGCCCAACATGGTGTACGGCGCCGTGCGCGCGAGCCCCGTGTTCGGCGGGAAGGTCGCGAGCTTCGACGCGTCCGCGGTAGCGGGCCGGCGCGGCGGCGTGCGCGCGCTCGAGATCCCCGGCGCCGTGGTCGTGGTCGCGGACAGTTACTGGCGCGCGAAGCAGGCGCTCGACGCGCTGCCCGTGAAGTTCGCCGAGGGCGCCGGCGCGAGTCACTCGTCGGAGTCGATCTTCGCGGGCATGGAGGCCGCGCTCGCGAAGGGTGGACTCACCAAGGACTTCTCGTTCGGCGACGTCGACGGCGCGCTGCGCGGCGCGGCGCGCGTGGTCGAGGCAACGTACCGCGTGCCCTGGCTAGCGCACGCGTGCATGGAGCCGATGAACTGCACCGCGTGGCTCCACGACGGGCAGCTCGAGGTGTGGGGCGGGTTCCAGGACGGGCTGGGCGCGCGCGTGCGCGCCGCGAAGTTCTCGGGCCTGCCACTCGAGCGAGTCACTCTGCACCATACGGCGATGGGCGGCGGCTTCGGCCGGCGCGGCTCGACCCTGAACTATCTCGAGCAGGCGATCTCCGTCGCCAAGCAGCTCGACCGCCCGGTGAATCTCATCTGGTCGCGCGAAGAGGACATGACTCAGGACAACTACCGGAACGCTTCGGTGTCTCGCATGAGGGCGGGACTCGACGACGCGGGCCGGCCGGTCGCGTGGCTGCAGGAGTTCACGGAGAAGCACGACCCCGAGGACGCGAATCACATCGCGTACGGCATCGCGAACCGCGCCGCGCGCTTCGCGAACGGCACGGACCCGATCCCGTTCGGGCCGTGGCGCAGCGTCGACAACAGTCACCATGGGTTCTTCATCGAGTCGTTCGTGGACGAGCTCGCGGCCGCGGCGAAGCGCGACCCGTTCGAGTACCGGCGCGAGCTCCTCGCCGGCGCGCCCCGACACAAAGCGGTGTTGGAGACGGTGGCCGAGATGTCGGGCTGGGGCACGCCGCCGCCGAAGGGCCGGGCGCGGGGTATCTCACTGAAGGAATCGTTCAACACGATCGTGGGCCAGGTCGCCGAGGTCTCGGTCGGCGCGGACGGCCGCGCGCGCGTGCACAAGGTCTGGTGCGCGGCGGACACCGGCGAAGTGATTCACCCCGACGCCCTGCGCGCGCAGCTCGAGGGCGGGATCATCTACGGACTCACTGCCGCGCTGTACGGCGAGATCTCGATCGCGAACGGGCGCGTCGCGGAGAAGAACTTCCCCGACTACCCGATGGTGCGAATGAGCGACTCACCCGAGATCGAGGTGAAGCTCGTGCCGTCGGGCCCGCGCGTGGGCGGGGCAGGGGAGCCGGGCACGCCGCCGATCGCGGCGGCGACGGCGAACGCCGTGTACGCGCTCACGGGTCACCGCGTCCGGTCGCTGCCGCTGCGCAAGCACGACCTGCGCGCGCCGCCGCCGGAGTGGAAGCCCGAGCAGGGCGGCAACACGGACAAGAGCTGACTCAGCGAGTCAGCTAGAGTCTCATGATTCCCGGCCGTGGCGTGCCGGTGTCGTAAGTGACAACGCTGAGCGGGGCGCCGAGCTCGGCCAACACTTTTCGGTGTTGAGCCGGTGGCGCGCGCAGCATGCTCTCCTCGAGCGGGCGCAGCGCCGCCAGCTCGGGGCGTGCGTTCGCGCGCGCGAGGAACGCCGCGGTCTTGGGCCAGCGCGCCGCGTCGAGCAGATAGCGGCCGAGCTCGAGGTTGCGGAACAGCGCCGCGATCGTGAGGTCCGGCACGCCGGGCTCCGCGCCGAACAGGAAGCCCTGCGCCGGGAGCTCGCGCTCGAGATACCCGAGCACCTCCGGTATCTCGACCGACGTCGTCTTCTCGATCGCCGCCTTGTCGGGCGCCACTCCGAACACGAAGCGGTTCACGACCAGCGGGTACCAGTACTGCCAGATGAACACGTCGCCCATGCGCGTGTCGGCGTACTCCTCGAGCCAGCGCGCCCGCGCGCGAGTCACGGGATCGCGGGGATACAGCGCGGGCGCGGGGTGACGCTCCTCGAGATACTCGCAGATCACCGTCGAGTCACACAGCACCACGTCGCCGTCGATCAGCACCGGGATGCGCCGCAGCGGCGACAGCTGCGAGAACCGGTCGTCGCCCATGAACGGCGTGATCGGGTCGATCTCGTACCTCACGCCCTTGCGGTGCAGCACGGCCAGCACCTTGCGCACGTACGGCGAGAGATAGCTGCCGACGATCGTGACTGGCTTGGTCAAACGATGCGACTCTCGCGGCCGGCCCAGTACTTATCGCGCAGGCGCCGCTTGGCCATCTTGCCCGTCTCCGTGCGCGGTACGTCGCTCGCGAAGTCGATCGTGCGCGGACACTTGTAGTGGGCGAGTGACTGGCGGCAGAACTCGATCAGCTCGCGCTCGAGCGCGGCGCCCGGAGTGATTCCCGGGGCCAGCACCACCACGGCTTTCACTTCCTCTCCCAGGTCCTCGTTCGGCACGCCGATCACCGCGACGTCCTGCACCTTCGGGTGCATGACCAGGTGGTTCTCGGTCTCCTGCGGGTAGATGTTCACGCCGCCCGAGATGATCATGTTCGACTGTCGGTCGGTGAGATAGAGGTAGCCGTCGGCGTCCTTGTAACCGATGTCGCCGATCGTGAAGAGACTGCCTCGGTACGTGGACTGAGTCTTCGCGGGGTCCTTGTGGTACGAGAAGCGCGCCGCGACGTCGGCCGGCGCGTCGAAGTAGATCGCGCCCTCGCGTCCCGGCTCGTCGAACTCGTTGCCGTCCTCGTCCAGCGTGTGCACCACGCCGCCGGCCCAGTGTTTTCCGACCGAGCCCTTGTGAGTCAGCCACTCCTGGGACTTGATGATCGTTCCGCCCCCCTCGGTGCCGCCGTAGTACTCCATGATCGAGTCACCCCACCAGGCGATCATCTGTTCCTTCAGCGGGATGGGGCAGGGCGCGGCCGCGTGGATCGCGGCGCGCAAGCTCGACAGGTCGTACTTCGCCCGCACGTCCTCGGGCAGGGACAGGAAGCGTCGGAAGTGAGTCGGCACGAACTGCGCCGAAGTGACTCGCTGGTCCGCGATCGTCCTCAGCACCTCTTCGGCGTCGAAGCGTCGCAGGACCACGGCCGTCGCGCCGATGCGCTGCATCGACGACGTGAAGCCGATCGGCGCGGCGTGATACAGCGGCGCGGGCGTGAGATACACGTCGTTCTGACCGATGCCGAACAGTGAAGCGAGCCCGACCACGCCGGCCAACACCGACGGGTGTCCCGCGGGGATGCGCGGCAGCGCCCGGCGCACGCCCTTCGGCTTCCCCGTCGTGCCCGACGAGTACAGCATGACCGAGCCCTCGAGCTCCTCGCCGAGCGGTGCGTCCTCGGGTGAGTCGGCCAGCGCGTCTTCGAGTGACTGGAACTTGGCGATCTGGCCGCCGACCGCGTAGCGCCCCTCGAGCTTCGGCGCGCGCGAGGCGACGCGGTCGGCCAGCTCGGCGAAGCGCGCGTGCGCGAACAAGAGCTTCGCGTCGCAGTTGTCGACGATGTACTGGATCTCGTCTTCCTGCAGGTGCCAGTTCACCGGCGTGAAATACAAGCCGGTGCGGTGACACGCCCAGTACAGGTCGAAGAACTGATCGTCGTTCGCGAGATACACGGCGATACCGTCGCCGGGCTGCAGGCCCGCCTTGCGCAGCAGGTGCGCGATGCGGCGCGAGCGCTGCTCGAGCTCGCCGAACGTCTCGACGAACTCGCCGTTGCCGTAGATCAGTGCGGGCTTGTCGGGACTCTTCTGCGCAATGGCAGACACGGTGGTCATGACTTCGGACTCCCTCGCTGCATTCTACCCGAGGGGCCGCTAACCTCGCGCGCATGCCGGATCCGTCGCGCGATCTGCTCGCGTTCATCGACGCATCTCCGACGCCGTATCACGCGATCGCCGAGGCGATGCGCCGCCTCGCCGCGGGCGGCTTCCGCGAGAGCGGCGAGTCGGAGCTGTGGAGTCTGTCGCCGGGCGACCGCCGTATGGTGGTGCGCAACGGCGGGAGTCTCTTCGCGTTCCAGGTGGGAACCGAGTCACCGGTCGAGGGCGGTTTCCGCATCATCGGCGCGCACAGTGACTCGCCGAACCTGCGCGCCAAGCCGCGAGCCGACGTGACCGCGCACGGCTACCGCCAGCTGGCCGTCGAACCGTACGGCGGCGTGCTCCTGCACACCTGGCTCGACCGCGACCTGTCACTCGCCGGGCGAGTCACGATCCGCGAGCGCGACGGAGCCCGCACCGTGCTGGTCGACTTCGGCCGGCCTCTGCTGCGCATTCCCAGCCTGGCGATCCATCTGAACCGCGAGATACGCGAGACGGGACTGAAGCTGAATCCCGAGACACAGGCGATTCCCGTGCTGGGGCTGGAGGGCGTGCCGAGTCTCGCCGCGCTCGTGTCTCAGGAGCTGCGCGCCCAGCAGCTGGCGGACGTCGGCCCCGACGACGTGCTCGCGCACGATCTCATGCTCTATGACACGCAGAGCACCGAGGCGCTGGGCGCCGACGGCGCATTCCTCGTCGCGCCGCGCCTGGACAATCTCGCCTCGTGTCACGCGGCGGTGTCGGCGCTGCTCGGCGCCGGCGGGCGCGATCTGGGACGCGCCACGCGCGGCATCGTGCTGTACGACCACGAAGAAGTGGGGAGTCAGAGCGCACAGGGCGCCGCCGGCACGTTCCTGCTCGAGTCACTCGAGCGCATCGTCTCGGCGTTCAAGGGCGGCGAGCCGCAGGGCTTCCCGCGCGCGCGGTCGCGCTCCTTCGTCGTGTCGGCAGACATGGCGCACGGCGTGCACCCGAACTTCGCCGAGAAGCACGACGCGGGACACCGTCCGGTGTTGGGCCGCGGGCCCGTGATCAAGACCAACGTGAATCAATCGTACGCGAGCGACGCCCAAACAGCCGGCATGTTCGCCGCGCTGTGCGCCGAGGTCGGCGTGACTCCTCAGCAGTTCACGCCGCGCAACGACGGCCCGTGCGGCTCGACCATCGGCCCGATCACCGCCGCTCGCACCGGCATTCCCACCGTCGACGTGGGCAACCCCATGCTCTCGATGCACTCGTGCCGCGAGATGGCCGGCGCCGCCGACGTCGAGCCGATGATCCGCGTGCTGCAGGCGTTCCTCGCGAGCAGCTGAGTCACTTTTCACAGGAGACACGATGTCGCCGCTGCGCTCACTTCTCCCGGTCATGCTCGCCGCCGCGCTCGCGGTCACTTGCTCGACCGGCGGCTCCAAGCAAGAGGACGCCACCGGCCCGCAGACGCGCGAGGTGCGCGAGCAGCACCGCACCGAGTCACAGGCGAAGGCGCTCGAGAAGGACCGCGACTCCGACCCCGACGACTTCAACACGCGCATGGAGCTGGGCCGCGTGTACTACGACCTGGCGCGCAAGGCGATCGACGAGGGCAACCAGAAGGAGTACGTCGAGTATCTGCGCAAGGCGCAGACCGAGATACTCGCGGCCGCCCGCATCGAGCCCACGTCGCCCGAGCCGCACACCTGGCTCGGCATCATCACCGCGTATCAGGGCGACCTGCGCGCCTCGGAGACGAGCTTCCGCAACGCGCTGCGCCTCGCTCAGGCCGACCGCTACCGCCAGTACTCGGGCGGGACCTTCTACTCGAACCTGGCACACATTTGTGTGTACAAGGGCGACTTACAGGCCGCGCGCCGGTATCTCGACAAAGCCGCGAAGACCGGTGCCCCGCAGGACGAGCTCGACCGCATCTCGGTGCTGCTCGCGTGGAAGCAGAACGACATGGTCGAGGCGCGCGACGTGTTCAACGGGGGCGTGGTCATGTCGAAGGCGTTCGCATCGACGTGGGACGGCGCGCCGCTGCCGAAGAAGATGGAGACCTTCGACGACTTCGCGGCCGTGTGCTGCAAGAACCCGACGTGCGGGCCGCACATGGAGCACGCGTGCAAGCGCGAGCGCCAGGGCGTCGCGCGCCGCGAGCTCACGATCGACACGAAGGAAGAGCAGCTCGCGATCGAGCGGGAGCGCCAGAAGGAGCTGAAGGAGATCTACAGCAAGCGGAAGAAGGGCGACGTCGAGATCACGATCGAAGACCCGAACGCGCCCCCCGCGAAGCCCGCTCCCTCTTCGGCGAAGCCGCCCGCGAAGAAGTGACTCGAATCAGCCGAGCGAGGATTTGACGGCGGCGTGAACCACTTCCCCGCCGCGAGTCACGAGCGCTCCGGCAGTCACTTCGTCGGCGAGGTCGAGCTGCAGCTCGCCCTTCTTCAAGAGGTGCAGCAGGAAGTTCTGGAAGTTCTTGGCGAGCATCTGACTCGCGTGCATGGGCACCGAGCTCGGCACGTTGAGCGGCGCGAGGATCCGCACGCCGCCGTGATCCACCGTCTCGCCGGGCCGAGTGAGTGCGCAGTTGCCACCCTGGTCGGCCGCGAGGTCGACGACCACCGAGCCCGGCCGCATGCGAGACACTTGCTCCTGTGACAGGAGCACCGGCGCGCGCCGTCCAGGCACCAGCGCCGAGCAGATGACCGCGTCCGCGTCGGCGATGTGCTTCGACAGCGCCTCGCGCTGCCGCGCCTGCTGCTCGGGAGTCAGCTCGGTCGCGTAGCCGCCCTTGGCTTCTCCGCTGGACTGGATCGCCTCGTGCGCGACGAAGCGCGCGCCGAGTGACTCGACCTGCTCCTTCACCGCGGGCCGGATGTCGAACGCCTCGACCACCGCGCCGAGCCGCTTCGCGGTGGCGATCGCCTGCAGGCCCGCGACGCCGACGCCCAGAATCAGGAAGCGCGCGGCCTTCAGCGTGCCTGCGGCGGTCATCAACAGCGGCACCATCTTCGGCAGCGCGGCCGCCGCGACCAACACTCCCTTGTAACCCGCGATCGTGCTCATCGAAGACAGCACGTCCATGCTCTGCGCGCGAGTGATTCGCGGCAAGAGATCGAGCGAGAAACTCGTCGCGCGCCGCGCCGCCAGACGCCGAACGGTGTCGGCGTTCTGGAACGGCTGCAGGATCGCGACGAGCAGCGCGCCCTCGCGCAGCTGGTCACACTCGGCCGCGTTGGGCGGCTGGATCTTCAGCACGAGCTCCGAGCCCGACCAGATCGCGTTCGCGTTCTGCGCGAGCTTCGCGCCCGCGGCCACGTACTCCTCGTCCGCGAAGTCCGCCGCGTGAGAGCCCGCGGTCTCGATCCACACTTCGTTCCCGTCCGCGACCAACTTCTTGATCGCATCGGGCACGAGAGCGATGCGTCGCTCCCCCGGAGTCACCTCGCGCGGCACGCCGATCTTCATGCGGCGCACCCTAGCAGGATCTCAATAAAACGAGCAACGAGCGCGATGGCGCGGCCGCGCTTTGTACTTCGCTTCGCCGCCGCGCCGCCACAGCCAGTCGTCGAGATCGCGGGCCGTGCTGTCGAGTGCGCGCGCGAGCTGCTCGACCGCGTCGACCGCGCACGCGCGAATCTCGACTTCCTCGGGTGAGTCGTGAGTCAGCACTTCTTCGCGCTCGATGCGCGCGACGAGCTCGGAGTCGAAACGCAGCACGCCGTCCAGACGCAAGACGTGCGGCACGAGATTGTCGGCGAACAACGTGAGCTCGCGAAGGTCGCGGAAGCGGCCCAGGTCGTCGGGCAGCGCGTGCCCGAGATCGGACACCACGATCTGCGCGCGCTTGAGGAAGGGGACGAGCTGGCCGTCGTATCTCGACACGTCGCGCCACAGCGGGAGCGCCGCGAGGCTGCGCACGAGCGCCGCGCCCGAGCCGCCCGCTTCTTCGACGAACCCCGCGAACGAGCCGGCGGCGCGCCGCTGAATCACTTCACCGAGCTCGCGCAGCGCGCGCGCGTACAGCTCGACCAGCTCGGCGGCCGGCCCGTGCACCGGTGACTGCTCGAGTAACTCGGCCACGGCGCTCGGGTCGATGGCGCGCAGCTCGGCCGCGGCGATCGGGCCGGAGCGCTCGAAGCGCTCGCGCAAGAGTGTCTCGACCATGCGGTAGCCCGACAGACCCGGGCGCTTGCGCAGAAGCGGAAACCAGCCCGAGCCGAAGTTCACCGCGTCGAGCGTGAGCACGAACGCCGCGAGCGTCTCGGCGTCGCGCCCGACCGCGGGGAACACGGTCGCCCCGCGGCCGAGCTCCGCGCGGGGTATCTCGCGCGCGTACGCGGCGAGTCTCTCCGTATCGATCGCCACGAAGCGCGCGCGAGCCGCGACCTCGGCGCAGGCCTCGCGCACCGCGGCGAACGGGCGCGCGAGCAGCTCGTCGGGGAGCTCGGGCTCCATCTACGCCGTTTGGTGTAGGAACGCGCGCAGCTCGGGGAGCGCCCGCTCGCGGAGCTCCGCGTCCAGGTCGAAGCGCTCGAGCGCCTGAGACAGCGCGCGCTTCGCGGTCGGCAGCGGATGGGTCGCGAAGAACGCGGCGACCTGCCGCTTGTACAGCGGCTTCTGCAGCGCGGGCAGCGCGGACACGAGCCGGCTGGCGAGACCCGGAGACACTCGCGGCGAGAGCTCCTTCCAGCGCTCGCGCACGAACTCCCACGCGCGCTCGCGCGCCGCGGGATTGTTCAAGAGCTGCACCAGCAAGGGCACCACGTCCTGAGTCGGAATCTCGTCGGTCAGAGTGAGTGCGAGCGCGCGGTCGACGAGCGCTGGGTCGCGGAACGCGCCGAGCGCCATCTCGAAGCGCGTGCGCTCTTGCGGCGTCTTCGCGGCCTTCATCGCGCGCAGATAGGCCTCGAAGCGTGCGCCGTCGCCGCGGCGCGCCGCCAGAGACACGACGAGGCCGGCGAGGTTCGCGTCGAGCGCCGTGCGGCTCTTCAGATAGGCGGCGATGCGTGACTCGACGTCTTCGAGCACCGGCTCGTGCTCGGCGATCCCGCCGAGCAGCGACAGCAAGGCGGCCCGCCGCTGGCGCTGCTTCTCGGTCTCGCCGCGCGCGGGCTGCCAGCCCAGAGACTCGAACGCCGGCGCGAAGTGACTCGCGAGCCAGCCGCGGAAGCGCGCGCCGGAGCGCTCGCCCACCAGGGGCACCACGTGGTCGTCGAGCCAGTGCAGCGGCCCGGCCGCGCCGGCCAGCACGTCGGGCTCGGTCTCTCCGCCCAGCCGCGCGACCAGATCGAGCCAGTCGGCGAGCCGCGCGACGCCGCCGCGCACGCCGGCCCACTGGTGTCCCACCAGGCCCATGCGCTCGACCGGACGCAGGCGGCCGAGGTCCTGGCCCAGCGCGCGCAACAGCGGCGCGTCGTGCAGCGCCCGCACGAAGCTCGACTCCTCGGCGTTGAGATATGCCCAGCGCACGTCGTCGCTCGGGCCGAGCGGTATCTCGGTCGCGTCGCTCTCGGCGAGCGTGCGCACGACCGAGTCCTTGCCGCGCACGCGGCGTACGCGCACCACCAGCGGAATCGGCCGTGTCTCGCGCCGCAGTGACTCGTCGACCTTCGGGTTCGCGAAGAAGCGCTCCTGCTCCGCGACGAGCACGGCCTGCCCGTCGCGGTCGACGCGCCGCCCGGACACCAGCGGGAAGCCCGGGCGCTCGAGCCACGGCGCGACGATGGGAGTCACTGGCCGTTTCGCGCTCTCTTCCAGCGCGCGCCACAGATCCGCCGCGCGCGCGTTCGACTCACGATGGCGGCGGATGTAGCGCCGCACGCCGGAGCGGAACACGTTGGGGCCGAGCCAGCTCTCGAGCATGCGCACCACCGACGCGCCCTTCTCGTACGTGATCACGTCGAAGTTCTCGGTCGCCTCGCTGGGAGCATTCACCGCGACGTAGATCGGGTGCGTGTTCTCCATGGCGTCGAGCGCGAAGGCAGGCGCGCGGTGTGACTCGAACTCGAGCCACATCTGCCACTCGGGCTTCCAGTCGTCCACGACCTTGAAGGCCATCCACGTGGCGAACGACTCGTTCAGCCACAGGTCGTCCCACCACGCCATGGTGACCAGATCGCCGTACCACATGTGCGCGAGCTCGTGCGCGATCACTTCGGCCACGCGCTTCTTCTCGGCCAGCGACACGGTCTTCTCGTCGACGAGCAGGAGTGTCTCGCGGAACGTGACCGCGCCCGCATTCTCCATGGCGCCGAACTCGAAGTCGGGCACGGCGATGAGGTCGAGCTTGCCGTACGGGTAGGGCAGGCCGAAATAGGCTTCCAACCGCCGAAGTGACTCGACCGCGCATTCGAGCGCGAAGCCCGACAGGTGCTTCTTGCCCGGCACGCACCACACGCGGATCGGCGTCTTCCCCGCCTTCGCGGGCTTCGAAGCCTCGAGCTCGCCCACGATCAACGCGATCAAGTACGTCGAGAGCGGCGGGGTCTCGGCGAAGTGATAGGTCACGCGGGCGCCGCGGCGCTCCGTGCGAGTCACCGCGCCGTTCGACACCGCCTTGTTCTTCGCCGGGGTCGTGACTCGCACGCGGAAGCGCGCCTTCATCTCGGGCTCGTCGAAGCTCGGGAAGAAGCGCCGCGCGTCGGCCGCCTCGAGCTGAGTCGCCGCGTAGCGGCGCTTGCCCGAGCGCGCGAGATAAATGCCGCGCAGGTCCGCGCGCAGCGGGCCGGTGTAGCGGATGCGCAGCTCGGCCTTGCCCGCGACCAGCGCGCGGTCGAGCACGAACGAGACCATCTCGCGCTCGGGTGTGGGCCGCACCTTCGCGACCTTCACAACGCCGTTCGCGTCCTCGACCTCACTCGACTCGATCTCGAGCTCGACCGCGTGCAGCTCGATCGCGCGAGTGTCTGGCCCGACCTCGAGTGAGATCGCGAGCTCGCCCGCGAAGCGCGGCTTCGCCGGGTCGACTTGGAGTGCGAGGTCGTATCGCTCCGGCCGGGGCAGCTTGGGTAAGCGCATAGGGCCGCCGATTGTAGGGTGGGGTGTGCGCGCTTGAAACTCCGAGTTGCGGGTTGAGCACAGAAAACGCGAGCATGAGCCGGGTGTCTGGTGCGTCGCTCATATCGGTGACCGAACGCGGGCGCGCGGCCGACGCGCTCGAAGCGGAGCGCTTCGACCTGGCGATCATCGGCGGCGGAATCACCGGCGCCGGGCTCGCGCGCGAAGCGGCGCTGCGGGGTCTCTCGGTCGCGTTGTTCGAAGCCGAGGACTTCGCGGCCGGCACGTCGAGCCGCTCGTCGAAGCTGATTCACGGCGGGCTGCGGTATCTCGCGCTCGGAGAGGTCGCGCTGGTCCGCGAGAGCGCGCTCGAGCGCAAAGTGATTCACCGCCTCGCGCCGCACCTGGCCGAGCGACGCTGGATGGTGTTGCCCGTGCGCTCGCGCGCGGCGCTGTTGAAGTTCCGCGCGGCGATCACGGCGTACGAGAAGCTCGGCGCCGTCGAGCGCGACGACGTGCACCAGAACTGGGGCGTCGAGGAGCTCGAGCGCGAGGAGCCCGCGCTCGACCGCAACGAATGGCGCTTCGCGTGCGCGTACCGCGAGTATCTCACCGACGACGCGCGCCTCGTGCTCGCGAACCTGCGCGCCGCGGCCGGCATGGGCGCGCGCATCTTCAACTGGTTCCCGGTGACCGGGATCTCGGTCGAGGGCGGCCGCGCGGCTGGCGTCACCGCTCGGTGTAGGCTCACCGGGCGCGAGGTGCGCGTTCGTGCGTCGTGCGTGGTGAACGCCGCCGGCGCGTGGGTCGAGGCGGTGCGCCGCTTCGAGGACCCGGGCGCGCCGAGTCTCTTGCACTTGTCGAAGGGCGTGCACGTCGGCGTGCCGGCGTCGCGCCTGCCGATCCGCCACCTGTTGCTGCTGAACACCGACGACCGGCGCGGGATCTTCGCGCTGCGCCGCGACGAGATCGTGTTCATCGGCACGACGGACACGACTTACAAGCACGGCTCGGACCTCTGGCCGCGTGTCTCGCGGGCCGACGTCGAGTATCTCCTCGCGCCGCTCGCGCACTACGTCGTCGACGGCAAGCTCGAGCCGGACGACGTGAAGACCGCGTGGGCGGGCCTGCGCCCGCTCGTCGCCGAGCCGGGCAAGGCGCCCACGGACATCTCGCGCAAGGACGAGATACTGATCGGACGCGCCGGTGTGGTGACGATCGCGGGCGGGAAGCTCACTGGCTACCGGCCGATGGCGCTGCGCACGCTCGAGCGCGTGGGGAAGGTGCTGGGCCGCGCGCTCCCAGAGGCGCCCGAGGGCCCGCCGCTCCCGGGCGGTGACTTCGCCGGCGACCTCGAGCCGCTGGGCGATGGGATCGCGCGCGAGCACGGAGTCACTCGGGCGACGGGCATGCGCCTGGCGCGACTGTACGGGTCCGAAGCCGGCGAAGTCGTGAGGCTGGGCCGTGAGTCACTCGCGGCCAGCGCGCTGATCTCGGGCGAGGTCGACTGGGCAGTGACTCGCGAGGCCGCGGCGTCGGTCGAAGACGTGCTGTACCGCCGCACGCGCGCCGCCTTGTTCGAGCCCGAGGCGCGCAACACCGTGGCCGAGCCCATCGCGCGGCGCATGGCGGAGCTGCTCGGCTGGAGCGGCGAGAAAACCAGCGCCGAGCTCGGGAACGCGCGCGCGCGGCTGGCCGCGGATCTCGATTTCTCGGACTCACAATGACGGACATCGCCGAGCGACTCAGAGCCGCGCTCGGCCCGCGCGTCCACACCGACCCCGAGACACTCGCCGCGCACCGCCGCGACTACTGGGCGCTCGCGCAGATCCACGACTTGCTCGGCCGCGGCAACCCGAACCCCGCCGCGGTGGTGCGGCCCGAGAGCGCGGCCGAGGTCGCCACCGTCCTGCGCCTGTGCCGCGACGCGCGCGTGCCCGTGATTCCGTTCGGCGGCGGCTCAGGCGTGTGCGGCGGCGTCGAGGCGCGGCCGGACGCGGTGGTGCTGTCGACGCGCGGGCTCGAAGGACTCGTGTCACTCGACTCACGCGATCTGAGCGCCACGTTCCGCGCCGGCACCATGGGCGGCGAAGCGGAGAAGCGCGTCGCTCGCGAGGGACTCACCATCGGTCACTGGCCGCAGTCGGTGGACCTCTCGACGGTCGGCGGTTGGGTCGCGACGCGCGCCGCGGGTCAGTTCTCGACGAGTTACGGCTCGATCGAAGACCTGGTGCTGGCGCTCGAGGTCGTGCTGCCCGACGGCAAGATCCTGCGCACGGCCGAGACGCCGCGCGCCGCGGCCGGCCCCGACCTGCGCCAGATCTTCATGGGCAGCGAGGGCACGCTGGGCGTGGTCACCGAAGTCACTTTCTCGCTGCGGCCGCAGCCCGAGGCGCGGAGGCTCGCGGCGTTCCACTTCGGGTCGCTCGAGGACGGTCTGGAGGCGATCCGCCGCTTCATGCGCGTGGGCTGGCGCCCGCCGGTGGTGCGGCTCTACGACGAGCGCGAGTCACGCCGCCAGTTCTCGGCCGAGTGTCCCGAGGGCCGGTGTCTCTTGTTGCTCGTGCACGAGGGCCCCAGCCCGGCCGTCGCCGCCGAGGCCGCCGGCGTCGCATCTCTGTGTAGCGCGGTGCACGGCGAGGCCGCCGATCCCAAGGCCGTCGAGCACTGGCTCGAGCACCGCAACCAGGTGCCGAGCTTCCGCGAGCTGAACGAGCGCGGGCTCGTGGTCGACACGATCGAGGTCGCGGCCACGTGGGCGCGGGTGATGCCGCTGTATCACGCGGTCGTCGGGTCACTGCGAGAGATGCCCGAGGTCGCGCTGGCCAGCGCTCACTCGAGTCACTCGTACCGCTCCGGCACCAACCTGTATTTCACGTTCGCGGCGCGCGTCGATGACCGCGCGCGCATGCCCGAGATCTACCGCGAGTGCTGGCGGCGCACGATGGACGCCACCGTCGCGGCGGGCGGCGGCATCGCGCACCACCACGGCATCGGCCGCGTCCGCCGCGCGCACTTGCGCGGCGAGCTGGGCGACGCCGGTGTCTCGCTCCTGCGCGGGCTGAAGCGAAGCCTCGATCCCGACGACCTCTTGAACCCCGGGGTCCTCTTGCCCGACCCCGCGCCGCACGGGCCGTGACGGCTGAGTCACTCCTGGCGCTCGACCTGGGCACCACCAGCGTGCGCGCGTTGGTTGTCGGCGCCGACGGAGCGGTGCGCGCGCGAGCGCAGCGGCCACTCACTGCGTCGTATCCGCACCCGGGCTGGAGTGAGTTCGATCCCGACGAGCTCGCCGCGCGCTCGGGCGACGTGCTGCGCGAGGCGCTCGCCGCCGCGCGGCTGGGCGCGCGCGACGTCGCGGGCCTGGGCATCGTGACTCAGCGCGCGACCGCGCTGGCTTGGGACGCGCAGACCGGCCGGCCGCTCGCGCCCGCGCAGAGCTGGCAGGATCAGCGCACGGCGGAGCGTGTCGGCGAGTTCCGCAAGGTCGGCATTCCACTCACCACGCTCGCGTCGGCCACGAAGTTCGAATGGTGGCTGAAGCACGACGACGCGGTGTGCGCCGCCCACCGCGCGGGCCGGCTCCGGCTGGGCACGCCGGACACCTGGCTCGCCGCGCGACTCACTGGCACGGCAAAGCACGTGACCGACCCCGGCAACGCCTCGTGCACGGGCCTGTACGACGTGGCGAAGGGCGAGTGGTCGCAGCCGCTCCTCGATCTCTTCAGCGTCCCGCCCGAGACACTGCCGAGTCTCGTCGCGACGAGCGGAGTCATCGGCGAGACACCGGCCGCGCTGCTGGGCTCGGCGTTGCCCGTCGCCGCGCTGGCGGGCGATCAGCAGGCGGCCGCCTTTGCGCAGGGCGTGCTGACTCGCGGCGACGCGAAGCTGACGCTCGGCAGCTCCGCCATGCTCGACGTCCACACGGGCGAGTCACCCGCCGACGCCACGCCCGGCTCGTACCCGCTCGCGCTGTGGACCCTGGCCGACGGCGCGCGCGCGTTCTGTCTCGAGGGGCAGGTGATCACCGCGGGCACCGCGGTCGAGTGGCTCGTCGAGCTCGGCGTGGCACGCGACGCGGCCGAGCTCTCGCGGCTCGCGGGCGCGGCGCGCTCGAGCGGCGGCGTGCGCTTCGTGCCGGCGCTGCAGGGGCTCGGCACGCCGTATCTCGACGACGTCGCGCGCGGCGCGTTTCTCGGTCTCTCGCGCGCGGCCGGCAAGGCCGAGCTCGCGCGCGCGCTGTTCGAGGGCATCGCGCAGCGCTGCGCCGACGTGTGCGAGTCACTCCCGCTGTCCGAAGGCCCGCTGCGCGTCGACGGCGGGCTCGCGCAGAGTGACTTCCTCTTGCAAGCGCTCGCCGACCTGACGGGTCGCGAGGTGCACCGCGCCGCCGAGGTCGAGGCTACCGCGTTGGGCGCCGCGTTCCTGGCCGGGCTCGCGCTCGGCACGTACCGGAGCCCGCACGAGTGTCTAAGTCTTTCGGCGCGCGCGGCGCGAGTCACTCCCGTGACGACGCAGGAAAGACGCGAAGTCAGCCGCGCCGAGTGGAAGAACGCGCTCGCGCGAATCCGAGGCTGAGCGAGGAAAGCACTGCCAGCGCGCTCACTCCGGGCTCCGGGATCGCGTGACCCGAGATCAGATACTCGCTGAGCCCCTCCCCTCCATGGCCGAAGCTCATGCCGAACTCGCGCAGCTCGCGCAGGTCGGAGCTGAACGACCACATCGCGATCGGGTCGCCGGTGGCTCGATCGAACAGGGAGAGCGTCATGCCCCCCGACTCGTCGAACACCTGCACCTCCGGCCAGCCACCGATTGGCTCGATGAAGAGACAGAGCGCTTCCTGACCCGGACTGCAATACGTGGTGAAGGTGTGCGAGTAAGCCGGAAGCTCGTGCCACTTGAGCGAGTTACCGGTCAGGCTGGCGGAGCCGCCAGCAAGCGCGCCGACGGAGTCATGCAAGAGAATAGGCGGGAGCGCGTCGCCGGTGGACGCAAGCCGCGCTGAAACGACGGTCAAGTCGCCAGCGACTCCGTCGGCGTTCGCGTCGAAGTCGAGCGTGAGCTCGCCCTCCTCGAAGCCCGTGCCCGTCAGCGCGTAGGTGAGCTGGATCGCGCGGGCCTGAGGCGCCAATAGAAGAGCGACGGCGAGGAGAAGCGCGTGAACCACTCAGGGCGCTCGCATCACCCAGAACCCGGCGCGCGGGAAGTGCACCACCACGTTCCCCAGTGACTCGTCGCGGCGCAGCACCGCGATCTCCTGCGCCGACGAGCGCACGAGCGTGCCCGCCACCGGATTGCGCCCGTAGTCGTCGGGCATGACCATGATCTTGTCGCCGGGCTTGATGCCGTTCGGCTCGCCCGCGTCGGCAACGCCCTTCGTGTCGGGCTCGGTAGCGCGCGCGACGTCGAGCGCTTCCTTGGGAGTCATCGGCTTCATCGAGCCGTGACCGATTCCCTTCACGCGCTCGACCCAGCCCGCGACCTTCGGATGCTGCGCGAGTATCTCGCCGGCGGGCGGGTAGTAAGTCTTGAAGAACCAGACGGGGTGGTAAGTCGTGAAGTCGGCGAGGCCCGGCGCGGAGCCGAGCAGGAACGCGCGGCCGTCGGCGAGCTGTGAGTCGAGCCACGAGAGCTGCGCCCGCACGGAGTCCTTCAAGAGCGGCACCGCGGCCTTCATCTGCGCCGGGTCGAAGCGCTGGCCCTGACCCATGAGCGCGCTGCGGTCGTCGATGAACTCCTTCGGCACCTGGTCCGCCATCTGGCCGAAGATCACGCCCACCGCGGCCTGGAACAGCACGCGATCCGACCAGAACGAGAACGCCAAGTGAGTCGCCTCGCCGCCCGCGTACACACTCGGCGTCGGGTGTCTGCGCTCGAGCTCGCGAATGATGCACTGCGAGTCACAGTAGACGTCGGCGCCGATCTGCATGACCGGGATCTTCCGGTACGCGCCCGTGAGCGGGATCAGATCCGGCTTGGGCATGATGGTCGGCTGCTCGACGGCGCGCCACGATAGGCCCTTCAGGCCCAGAGTGAGTCGCACCTTCTCGCTGAACGGGGACGCGGGGTAGTGGTGCAGGATGATTTCAGTCATCCCGCGATCATACGCGAGTCAGGTTGTTGCCACTCGCAGGTCCGCCAACGGCATTCTCGAGGCGCGCCTCACCCAGAACAGCATCAGGCTCACGACCAGCACGAGCCCGATCAGCAGCGACCACCAGATTCCCTCGAGCCCGAGCCGCGCGGGCGCGCCGATGTACGCGGCGAGCGGCAGCGCGAACGTGTAGTAGCCGAAGAGGTTCGCGAGCGCGGGCGCCTTCGTGCGGCCGGCGCCGCGCAGCACGCCGCCCGCGACGATCTGCGTGCCGTCGAACACTTGGAACGCGCCGGCGATCGGCAGGATCAGCGCCGCGAGCGCGACCACCTGCGGGTCACTCGTGAAGAGGAACGGCAGCTGGTTGCGGAACGCGATGAGTCCCACGGCCGCGATCAACATGACTCCCGCGCCCAGGCCGAGCCCCACCGCGCCGGCTCGGCGCGCGCCGTCCAAGTCACTCGCGCCGAGCAGATTCCCCACGCGCACACCCGCGGCGATCGAGATACCCACTGGCACCTGGAACCACAGCGCGATCATGTTCAGCACGATCGTGTGCGCGGCGAGCGCCGACGCGCCGAGCCAGCCCGACATGACCGCGGCGAGTGACCACGCGTTTCCTTCGAACGACATCTGCAGGCCGATCGGGAAGCCGAGCCGCCCGATCTGCCAAAGACCCGCGGGCTCGAGAGAGCGGCGGTCCCAGCGGCGCCACGCACCTTTGTGTAGCCCCAGCCAGCGAATCAGGAGCACGAGCGCGACGGGCTCGAGCGCCGCGACGAACGACGCCGCGATCGCCGCGCCCGTGAGCTCGAGGCGCGGCAGACCCAGCTCGCCGAAGATCAGCGCCCAGCCGAGCACCGCGTTCACCACGTTCATGGCGATCGCGATCCACATCGCGGGCGCTACGAGATTCCGCGCCGACAGCCAGCTGCGCACCGCGCTGAACGCGAGCATGAACGGGACACTCGGCGCGCGAATCACGTTGTATTCCTGCGCAAGCCGCGCGTGCTCTGCGTCCTGACCGAGCAACTCGAGCACCGGCCCGGTGAGTGCCCACGCGAGCGCGACCGGCACGCTCGCGAACAGCGACACGACCAGGCCGCGCTGCAGCGCGAGCGCCGCGCGCTCGTCGTCACCCTCGCCGAACGCCTGAGATACGACCGGGTCCATGCCGCTCACCACGCCCATGCCGAGCGCGAGCGTGGCCCACCCGTACATGGTCGCGAGCGCGACCGAGTCGAGCGCGGTCACCGAGAGTCTGCCGACCAGCAGAATGTCGACGAAGCCCAGCATCATGAAGGCGACTTGCGTGACGACGAGCGGCCACGCGAGTCGCCACTGCACGCCGAGCTCGCGGCGGACGGGGGACATGAAGGTCTCCGGAGAGTCGGGGCCGCGCACGGTAGCGGAGAATCTCGGCCCGGCGCCACGCGCTCACGTGATATCTTCGCGCTGGGTTGCGCTCCGGGGATCGCGCGATGCGGCGACTTCTCCTCTCACTTGCCCTCACGGCGCTCGTGTTCGGCTCGGCTTGTGGTTGTAGTGACCGCTCGCAGAACGCGAAACGCAGCGGTGACTCCGTCGCGCCAGCGGCCGAGTCAGCCGACGCTGCCGCGGCCGCCGAGACGAGTCAGGTCGTGAGCGGCCTGCCCGACGACATTCCCATCCCGGACGGTTTGCGGACGACTTCCGTGACTTCGGATGAGCCCGGCTCGCTCGTGGCGCTGTTCACCGGCGATCTCGAGCCCGATCAGGTCGCGCGCGTGTTCGCCGACGGCTTGAAGAAGCAGGGCTGGGCGATCGACCAGTCGGGCCGCCCGGGCGGCGAGCTCGGCGTGTTCGCGCGAAAGCAGCAGCGGATCGCGAGCGTGGTCGTGACTCGTTTGTCCGGAAAGTTGCACGTCGAATTGGGAGTCTGGTCTCCCCGTCCGAATTGACTTCGTTCGCCTGCGGCTCACTGCGCGCGCCTGCGGCGCTTGCGGGCCTCGCTCAGGGCGGCCTTCGCTCGGCCGTCTTCGTAGTGAGTCAGTGCTCGCGAATTGCCTTCGTTCGCCTGCGGCTCACTGCGCGCGCCTGCGGCGCTTGCGGTCCTCGCTCAGGGCGGCCTTCGCTCGGCCGGCTTCGTAGTGAGTCAGT
>Ga0187894_10000057_pt1 | contig 142716 bp, 143 predicted proteins | sample GBC1701081metaG_FD_136650 | JGI IMG/M metagenome (GOLD analysis project Ga0187894, IMG submission 136650) | White microbial mat communities from a lava cave in the Kipuka Kanohina Cave System on the Island of Hawaii, USA - GBC170108-1 metaG ... | reverse complement strand
TCACCCGCAAGAAGGACTCTCCTGCCGACGCCGACGAGCACAAGGGCGAAGAGGGCAAGTTCGAGAAATATTTCACGGCCGATCCCGGCGACGGCGATTGATCCGGATCAAGCCGGAACAGGCCCAATCCCATCGAAGGGCGGGTTTCCGCCGCTTTTGCTGCCAAGGCTCGACGAGCGCCGAAACCATCCACTAGAAACGCGTGCGACGGCCTCGACGCCCGCTGACAGAGGATTCGGCAGATGGACAACCACAAGCGGCTCTTCGATCGGATCCGCGATCTCGTCATGCTGCATTCGCCGAGCGGCGTGGAGCAGGAAGTCGACGCCTATCTGAAACAGTGTTTCGAGGCGCTGGGCTTGCCGGTCGAGATGGATGCCAGCGGCAATCTGATCGCCAGGATCGCCGGCAAGGGCGGCGGCCGCCTCGTGATCACCGCCCACAAGGATGAGATCGGCGCCATCGTCACCGCGGTGGAGGACGAAGGCAGGATCAAGGTCCGCAGGCTCGGCGGATCCTATCCCTGGGTCTATGGCGAGGGCGTCGTCGATCTGCTCGGCGATTCCGCGCCGGTCAGCGGCATATTGAGCTTCGGCTCGCGGCACGTCTCCCATGCCTCGCCGCAATTCGCGCACCAGGATAGCGCGCCGCTGCGCTGGGCGGACGCCTGGGTGGAGACCAAGCTCAGCGCCGATGAGCTCAAGGCCGCCGGGGTGCGGCCGGGAACGCGGATGGTCGTCGGCAAGCATCGCAAGGCGCCGGTGCGCCTCGGCGACCATGTCGCAAGCTACACGCTCGACAACAAAGCCTCGCTTGCCATCCTGCTCGAACTTGCGGGCCGGCTCAAGGAGCCGGCGCCGGACGTCTATCTCGTCGCGACCGCCAAGGAGGAGGTCGGTGCCGTCGGCGCTCAATATTTCACCCAGCAGATGAAGGTGGATGCACTGATTTCACTGGAGATCGCGCCGCTCGCGCCGGAATATCCGATCGTCGCCGGCCCCTCCCCCGTGCTGTTCGCCGAGGACGGCTACGGCCTTTACGACGAGGGGCTGAACGATCTCATCCGAAAGGCGGCCGGCGGCTGCGACGTCGCGCTGCAGCTGGCGGTGGTCAGCGGCTTCGGCAGCGACGGCTCGATCACGATGAAAAGCGGCCATGTCCCGCGCGCCGCCTGCCTGGGCTTTCCGACCCAGAACACCCACGGCTTCGAGATCGCGCATCTGGAGGCGATCGCCAATTGCGTGACCGTGCTCGAAGCGACCTGTCGGCACGATGTCGTTGGCCTCGGGAGCCGGCTTTAGGAAGCTGCCCGCGGCCGGCAGCACCATCGGCGCCGTCGTTGCGGCAGCCCTCACTCAGTTGCGGGTCGGATCGTGCGCGCCGGAAGTCGTATAAGCGCTCGCGTCTTCGGGAATCGGCGGCATCGTCCGCTCCCAGGCGCGGTACATCGCCTTCAGCATCGCGAAGGTGGCAAGTTCGGCCTGGGCCCGATTGGCGCGCTCGCGCTCGTCTTGGGCGAGATCGAACAGATATTCATTCTCCCCGATCCGCAGATATTTCCAATGACCGCTTCGCACCGCCGCCTGGGACCTGCCTTTCATCCGCCAGAACAGGTTGCGGGGGCCCGGCGCCGCGCCCTGCAGCGCTGCGAGGATCGACCGACCGTCAAACTCCATCCGCCCTTCGATCCCCGCTGCGTCGAGCAGCGTCGGCGCCCAATCCATGGTGATCGCTACCTGGTCCCTCGTCCCGACGGCGGAAATGGCGGCCGGCCATCGAACGATCGCCGGAACCCGGATGCCGCCCTCCAGCAGATCGCCTTTCTCGCCGCTGAGCGGCCACATGTGCGAGAAACGCTCGCCGCCATTGTCGCTGGTGAAGACGACAATGGTATTTTCCGCCAGACCCTGCCGCTCGAGCTCGTCAAGCACCTCGCCGACGGCCGAATCGAGGTGCGTCATCATCCGCGCGTAGGTCCGAAGCGAACCGCCGTCGAAATTGACCAGTTGCCTGAGGGTGCGGCTCAACGCCTCGTCACCGGGCGCCTCCCAGGGCCAGTGCGGCGCCGTCGGATGAAGGCTGAGGAAGAAGGGCTGCCCAGACCGCCGATATTCGCGGAGCCAGGTCTTGCACTCGCCGACGAGCAGATCGGTGAGGTAGCCGTTACGCTCCACCAGCCGCTCGCCGTCATACAGCCCCTCATTGCCATTGTCGTCCTTGTGGGTGAAATAGTCGATCGCGCCGCCCAGCGTGCCGAAGAAGCGCTGATATCCGCTCCTGAGCGGCGAGAAATGCGGCGGGAGCCCGAGATGCCATTTGCCGATCAGACCGGTGGCATAACCAGCCCGAAGGAACTGGCCCGGAAGGGTTTCGACGTCGGGCTGCAGGCCGAACTCGGTGCTGCCTCTCAACGGTTCCTCGGCGCCGCCTCGAAACCGATATTGGTAACGGCCGGTGATCAGTGCGAAGCGCGTCGGCGAGCAGACGCAGGAATTCGCATAGGCATTGGTCAGCAGGACGCCTTCGCGCGCCAGTCGGTCGAGTCTCGGCGTCTCGTAATCGGGCCTGCCGTAAATGCTGAGATCGGCGAAGCCCAGATCGTCGGCGAGAATGAACAGCACATTGGGCCGCCCCGCCGCCGGCTGATGCGCGCCCGACAAGAGCCCGCACAGCGGGGCCGCGGCGAGCATCTTGAGCGCGTCTCTTCTGCCGTGCACCGACATCTCCCGGAGCGTCATGCCGAAACGCGGCTTCCCTGAACAGTCGTTGGGGTGTGACGGCCTGCTCATTTGGCTGGTGCTTAGTCCCGGCATGTGATGGCGAGTTTGACGAAACCGAGGAAGTTTTTGGCGAGCTTGTCGTAGCGTGTGGCGATGCGGTCATAGGGATGCTGGTATTTGCGGTGGCGACGGGGCGGCATGACCGGCTCGCCGCCTTGCTCGAGGACCAGTTCGTAGAGGCTGTCTGCATCATAGGCGCGGTCGGCGAGCACTTCCAGCCGGCAGGCCGCGGATCAGGTCGCAGGCGGGGGCCGTGTCGTTCTGCTGGCCGAGGCCGAGTTCGAAGCGGACCGGCAGGCCGAGGGCATCGACTACGGCGTGGAGCTTGGTGCCGAAGCCGCCACGCGCGAGCGGCCGAGAGCCTGGGCTTGCGGTCCCCCCTTTGCCCCGCTCCGGCGGCCTAGGCGTTGGCGCGGATCACGGTGGCGTCGATCATCAGCCACCCCAGGTCGGAGAAGTGTCCGATTTTTTGTGTAAGGGCCGCTTTAGGTCATTTATCGCGGCCTCAGCTAGCTGAGGCCGCGAAGCAATCGCCGAACAGCATCGCGCGACTGTCAGGATTTTTGTGCGCGCGGCCGGTTTCGTTCATCAGACCGTGAACCGACCGCCGAAGATGACGGCGAACTGGGCCTTGGCCTCGAACCACTCGCGCGGCGGTCGCTTCCATTGTTCGGCCGCGTGATTGAGCACAAGGTATAGCAACTTCATCGCTGCATCGTCACGTGGGAAGTGGCCGCGGGTGCGAACCGCCCGCCTGATCTTGGAGTTCGGCGCCTCGATCGCGTCGGTGGTGTAGATGATCCGGCGTACGCTCTGCGGGGGAAGGCGAAGAACGGGATCACCTGGTCCCAGTGACGCCGCCAGCTTTATGCGATCGCCGGATATTTTCGGCCCCACTCGCTTTCCTCGAACGCGTCCAGCGCCGCCGGGCCGGCCTCGGGCGTCTCGGCGCGGTAGACGCTGCGCAGCGCCTGTGCGATGGCCTTGCTTCTCATCACGAGAGTGGATTGCTCATTGACCATACTGTCCTGTACTGTAGCGCGGCGGAATGGAATCGATGAGTAACCGGGCTGGATCAGGACGGCTCGCGCCGCCCTTTGCCGAGGAAGAGGCCGCGACTTTCCTCGGCGGCATGACGCGCCGCTCGTTTCTGCAGACCGCGATGGCTGGTTCGCTGGTGGATCCGGTTCAGGCGCTCGGACTGGCGGAACCTGCAACCGGTGAGCGCTATGTAGCGGACGCGCTGTTCGCCAGCCCACCCGACGATTTCAAGCCATGGGCGCTCTACTGGTGGTTTCAAGGCGCGACCTCCCCTGAAGGGATCACGAGAGACCTCGAGGAGATGCGGCGCCAGGGCATAGCCGGGATTTTCATTTTTTCCGGGATTCATGGCGATCCGAACGCGCCAGAGGGCCCGGCCTTCATGAGCGACGAATGGCGAGACTCGATTCGTCACACCGAGCGCGAGGCCCACCGTCTGGGCCTGAAGATCGGCCTCAACCTATGCGACGGGTGGAATGCGGGCGGACCCTGGGTCGGGCGCGAGGATGCAGTCAAGGATCTGGTATGGAGCGAAATCGCGGTTGACGGCGGGCGAAGGCTCGACATCGCGCTCCCGCGCCCGGCTTTCGGTGAAACGCGGATCGGGTTCGGCGCGACCGTCCCGAGGCCGAATCTGAGCTGGTATCGCGACGTCGTCGTGCTCGCCTGTCCTGTGAACGATCGGCAGACCTGGGAGGTCGATCGCGCGATCGACCTCACCGATTCGGTCCGGGCAGGGCGGCTGCGATGGTCCGCTCCCGCAGGACGGTGGACGATTCTCCGTTTCGGCTGCGTCCTCAACGGCGCGCAAACCAAGCTGAACCCCGCGATTCCGGGCTGGGAAGTCGATCCATTGAGCGCCGAAGCGATGGACCGCCACTTCGCACAGACCGGCGCGAAGCTTGCTGAGGATGCGGGCGCGCTCGTCGGAAGCACCGTGAAATATGTCCATGTCGATAGCTGGGAAATCGGCGATCCGACCTGGACGCTCAAGCTGCCCGACGAGTTTTCGAGGCGCCGCGGCTATGACATGTTGCCCTATCTCCCGGCGCTCGCCGGAAAAGTCGTCACCAGCGCCGACATCAGCGACCGCTTCAAACTGGACTACAGACGCACGATCGCCGACCTGATCGCCGAAAATTATTACGGCCGGCTCGCCCAGCTGGCCCATGGCGTCGGCCTTCGCCTGAACTCCCAGGCTGGCGGCGCCGGCGGGATGTACACGCACAATATCGACGCGCTCCAATGCCTGGGTGCGTGCGACATCCCGATGGGCGAATATTGGACGAATTTCGATTCTCTCAACCGAATCGTTGTCGACGCAGGCGTCGCGGCGCCCGTTTTTCAGAATGACAGGCCGTTTCCGGATTCCAATCATGGCAGCATCAGGCAGGCCGCGATCGCGGCGCGAATCTATGGCCGGCCGATCTGCCATGCCGAGGCCTTCACCGGCATCAAGGACGATTGGACCGAGGATCCCTATTTCCTCAAGCCGGCGGCCGACCGGGCCTTCTGCCTGGGGCTGACGCGCAACGTTCTGTCCTTCTCGGTCGCCCAGGCCGATATTTCGGCCAAACCAGGTTATCAGTGGGAGCATGTCGGCACCCATTTCGATCGCAACATCACCTGGTGGAATTCGAGCCACGCCTTCTTCACCTATCTCGCCCGGTGTCAGTACATGCTCACGCGCGGCACGTTTGCCGCCGACATTCTCTATTTCGCCGGCGAAGCGATTCCCAATTATGTTGTTACTGACGAAAAGCCGGTACCCGGCTACGATTTCGACGCCGTCAATGCCCAGGTCCTGCTGACCCGGCTCGACACCGCGAACGGGATGGCGGTGCTGCCGGGCGGGCTCAGCTATCGCTATCTGGTGCTGCCGGAGGGCGGCGTTCCCTGGATGAGCGCCGAAGTTCTTGGTAAGATCGCGGAGCTGGTGGAACGCGGCATGAGCCTGGTCGGTCCCCGGCCGAGCACGGCGCCGGGGCTGTCGGATCGTTCCGGCGCGCGAACCCGGGCGCTTGCCGACACGCTCTGGGGTCCGGAACGAGCGGGAATCCGAACCGTCGGCCGCGGGCGCGTGATCTGGGGCCGTACGCTCGAGGACGTCCTGCGTTCCGAGGGGCTGGCGCCCGACCTGGAAATCGGCGGGCTCGCCGATCCGAGACAGGTCGACTGGATTCACCGGCGACTGCCGGACGGCGACGCCTATTTCATCGCGAATTTTTCCGAAGACGAGCTGAGCCTCGAGCCAATCTTCCGCGTCGCGGCAAGGGCGCCTGAGCTTTGGGACCCGGTAACCGGCGAGATCAGACGTCTTTCCCAATATCGGGAGACGGGCGACCGAACCGCAGTGCCGATCCGCCTGGCGTCTCGGCAAAGCCTGTTCATCCTGTTCCGCAGCCCGGGATCGATGTCGGGTGCGGCCTCGCAAAACTTTCCGGTCGCGCAGCCGGTCCAGACATTGTCCGGTCCCTGGGAAGTATCGTTCGATCCCGAATGGGGCCCTTCCGCGCCCGTCCGGTTCGACGAGCTTGTCGACTGGGCGACCCATCCGGACGAGGACATCCGCTATTATAGCGGCTCCGCGACTTATCGAAAGCGCTTCGATCTTACGCCCGGCACGCGACGACCGCGTTTTCTCGATCTCGGCGCAGTCAAGAACCTAGCCGAGGTGCGTCTGAACGGGCAGCGGCTCGGAATCGTCTGGACCGCACCCTGGCGGGTCGACATATCGAGCGCCGTGCGCCGGAGCGGCAATCGGCTTGAGATCGAGGTGACGAATTTATGGCCCAATCGCCTGATCGGCGATGCCCGCCTGCCGAGGGAGCAGCGCAGGACCGTCACCAATGTCCGCACCTACGATCGGGTGCTGACGGCGAACACCCCTTTCTTTCGTATCTGCCCGCATTGTACCGAGCGGATCAGGACCGGCGAAGAGCGCGCGCTCCTGCCCTCCGGGCTGATCGGGCCGGTGCGGCTGCTTGCGGTTTGAGCGGGCAGCCCGCCGCTCTATGGCGTCTCATGCCCTGATTTGCCAAACGCTCGTATCGCGGCCCGATCGACGGACATCGTGGAAACGGCCCGGCGACTGCTTCCGGAGCGACGCGCCAAGATCTCGGACGCCGGGTCTCGGCGAGAATGAACAGCACATTGGGCCGCCCCGCCGCCGGCTGATGCGCGCCCGACAAGAGCCCGCACGGCGGGGGCGCCGCGAGCATCTTGAGCGCGTCTCTTCTGCCGTGCACCGACATCTCCCGGAGCGTCATGCCGATACCCGGCTTCCCTGAACAGTCATTGGGGTGTGACGGCCTGCTCATTTCGCTAAAACGATGCTCCACTGAAGACTTGAGGCGTCACGCCCGATTCCGAAATCGGCATGCCGATCCTAGCCCCGTAAAGGTCGGCCGGCCAAAATGCTTCGCAGTGACGAGCGGCCTCCGCTCGCTTATCAGTCGATCCCGACCCGACCCGCATAGGCGTTTCGTATCGCCTGCGCGCGGTATCCAATTCCGGCCTTGAACACCAATTCAAGGCGATCAAGCGCGCTGAGATCTCGGGTCAGGTCGCCGTCGAATAGCGTCAAATCAGCGCGCCGGCCGACCGCGATCGAGCCAACTTCATGATCTCGGCCAAGAAGGTGCGCGCCGTTAAGCGTCATCACCCGAACCGCGTCGGGAAGAGCGAAGCCGCCCTCGACCATCAGCCTGAGCTGCCTTTGCGCAGACGCGCCCGGGACGACACCACCGAGGCCGGTGGGGTCGGATCCCGCGACAAGCAACCCTCCCGCCCTTACCAACCGCCGCTCCATTCGGACCACATTGCGAAAATAGCGGGCAAAGACAGCCGAGGACGGGTCGGCCTGTACCCGCGCGCGCGCCTGCCGAAAGTTGTCAAGCAACGCCGGGCTCAACGGCGCGAGCGTCGAGGGGTCTGGGTCGGGACGGTCGACGACGAGCGTCTCCAAAATGGGCAGTGTCGATGTGAGCGCGACCCGGCGGCTAACCAGGGTTCCGATCAGCGCGCCGACAGCCGACCCGTCGGGATCCTGGGCGGCGATCGACCGAACCGTCGCCAGCGGACCGGGGCACGAATCGGGCGCTTTATCGAGGATGAAATCGGTGAGGGTCGCGAACCCATGCTCGATATTGTCGATGCCGAGCTCAGCGGCCTCGCGCGCCGTAACCGAGCAAAGGTGGGCGGTGATCCTTAATCCTCGCGCATGAACCGCGGCAATCGCAGCGCTGAGCTGAGCTCGGGTGATATGGTCGTACGCCTTGAACGACGTCGCGCCCTCCTCGGCCCAATAAGCGACGATGCGCTCCGCATCGGCTGGTGAGACGAGCCGGGGCCACCTGTCCCGCCTCGCCGAGACACGATCCGAACCCCGCTCGCTCGCGTCATCGAGATAGGGGCCGGTAACGTCGATGTCGGGACCGATTTGTCCACCCCGGGTAATCGCGCGGGCGACGGCCAGATCGCGATAGGGGTCGAACGAGCCTGCGGTACGAATGGTTGTTTCGCCGCCAGCGAGATACAGCCGCGCAAAAATCTCCGGATAGGACCCGATGCCGCCATTGCCGGTTGGATAGAAGAGATGCTCGTGCAGCATCACGAACCCGGGCAACAGCGTCTTGCCCGTGCCGTTGATGACCGTCGCGTCGGCAGGTGTCGTGCTCTCGCCCGACGGTCCGAGCGCGGCAATTCGCCCGTTTCGCACGATGATTGTCATGTTCGAACGCGGCGCCGCGCCGGTTCCATCCACGATGCGGACGTGCTCGATTGCGATCGTCGGCTGACCATAGGCGATGAAGGCCGCCTCGGCGGATGGGAGACGACCCTCCGCCCTGCGTTCCTCCGGCTGGGCCGGCAACGCCGACGGGAGCGCGGTTGCGGCAGCCATCAGGAAAAGGCCGGCTTTGCGGACGCAACGCCCGACCCGACGGCTCTTGCCGGGCTGATCCATTCAACTCCCTCCCAAATCTCGCTCCGAGGTCAGAGGATCAGCACACCCTAATGAGTCACCCAAGCAATCCAGCCATTCCGAAGCTGCAAACATGTGTTCGCTCGGCTATATTGTTTCCCTACCAAAGACTTCGGAGCCTCAATCGTCGCCGGGCTAGGCTGCATCGCAGCGAAGACCAGGTCTCTCCGGCGCCGTCGGCCTCAAAACTCGCCCACCAGACCGATGCCGAGAGTACGCGGACGCCGCCGGATCGGGACGGTTAGAGTGCCGATCGGCGGCACCGTAACGCTTCGATCGTCGGTAAGATTCTGGCCGAACAGAAAGGCTTCGAACCGCCCGAAATCGACGCCGAGGCGCGCATTGACCGGCACGGACGACCCGCTGCGCTGGGTCGACGGGAATCCGAACCGTTCGAGCAGCCGGACGATTACGAAACTCTTGCTGGTGAACCCAATATCGGCGTGCGCGCGCAATATGACGTTGTCGGTGAGCGGCCGCTCATAGTCCACCGCCGCCGAAGCGGTGTAGGTCGGCACGAGCGGAAACGGATCGCCGACATTGCTGGCCACGTTGGCCCGCGTAACTTCGAGGTTGTTATAGCTGGCTGTCGCAGAGATCGTCAGATTGTCGCTCGGCCGCATCGACAAAGCGAGGTCGGCACCCCAGCCCGAAGCAGCGCCTTCGCTGGTATTGAAGAGGGTAAATGCCGGCGTCACGCCGCCTATTTGGACGTTGCTGTAATCCTGATAATAGATCGCGAGTTCGACCGTAAGGCGGCGATCGAGCAGTTGCTGCTTGGTGCCGACCTCGTAGCTCCACAAACGTTCAGGACCGAAAGCCGGCGGTATCGGGAAGGCGCCGGCAAGAACGTTGAAGCCGCCGCTGCGAAAACCCTTGGCGGCACTCGCATAGACGATGCCGTGCGCCGTTTTATAGGTGATGTCGACGCGCGGATTGATCGTGTCGTAGGTTCCTTCAGTGATTTGGATCTGAGCGACGCCGAACTGGGTCACGTCGCGGTCGAAGGTCCGCCTGTCGCGGAAATATCGGGCGCCGACACCCACTTCGAGGTGATCGGTGATCTCGAAATTCAGCGAGCCGTAGATCGTCCAGTTTTTCGACGTGTCAGTGACGCTCTGATCGAGCACGACGAAGGGCGCAGGGTTAGGCGCCGTCGTCGCGACGGACACGCTGGCGCTCCGGTCGTCCGAATAGGTCGCGCCGACGAGCCAGTCGAGACGGTTGTCGCCGTTCGAGCTCAAGCGGACTTCCTGGCTCCAGCGCCGGAACGTGGCATTCGAAGTGATGCCGACGAAGGTGATGAAGTTGGCCGGGGTTCCGGCCGGAAGGCGTGGGCGGATTTGGCCGATGAAGCCGCTCGTAGAATCGGAGAAGCTCGGCGACTCGCTGTCGATATAACCGGTGGAGCTCAGCAGCGTCGCACCGCCGAAATCATATTGGACGATCGCATTGGCGATTTCGAGATTGTTCACGCTCGGCGACGCTACGGCGGCGTTGGTCGTCCGGTTGGCGAATTCGAAATTGGAGTCGTCAAGGTCGAACTCCTGGTGCAGGCCGAGCACCGAGATCGACAATTGGCTGGTCGGCTCGAACAGCACCCTGCCGCGCAGCGTCAGTGTCCGGCTCTCATTGGCGTCGGTGCGGTTCGGCCCGTCGATCCAGCCCCCCCTGTTCTCGTAGCCGCCGACCAGGCGCACGCCGAGCATGTCGTTGACCAGCGGCAGATTGACCACGGCATCGCCGCGATAATAGGTGCCGCCATCGTTGATGTCGCCCACCTCGCCCGCGACGCGAACGGACAGGTTGTTGAGGTCGGGAGCCGCGGTGATGTAGCGGATCGTACCGCCCATCGAGCCTTCGCCGTACAATGTCGGCTGCGGGCCGCGCAGAACCTCGACGCGCTCGATGTCGATCAGCTGAGTGTTGAAGGTTGCGTTCTGGAATCCGGGCGAAAGTGAAACCTCGTCGAGATAGGTTCCGATTGTCGGCGTTCCCGAGAACTGCGAAACGCCGCGTAGCGACGCGCGCTCGGCGCCGCGACCGGATTCGGCCAGGACGAGACCTGGAATGGCATATTGCATGTCGCGCAGCTGAACGATGTTGCGCGCCTCGATCTCCTCGCCGGTTACCGCGGTGATCGCGATCGGAACGTCGATCGCCCGTTGCGCACGGCGTTGGGCGGTGACGACGATAGCGGAGTCGTCCTCCTCCGCTGTCTGCGTCATGTCCTGCGCCTGGGCGTAGGTCGGCGGCACCAAGGCGGAGCCGGCCAGCATCGCCAACAGCAATCGTGAATTCCGCTTCCGTATCGAAAACACTTCGTTCTCCCCCGTCCGCTGCACGCCCGGCGCGATCCTTCACATCTCGGGCGACCGATTTCCCATGCAAGTCTGCATTCCCGGTCGGCAGCAAACAGGTTGACCGGGTCCGTAACGGTTGTAGCGGATGACGAAGGGAAGACTTCCCGTGACCGGCCGAATTCAGTTATACCAAGGCGGCATGGCGACGTTGAAAGGCGATGCTGTCCCTCGGCTGTGGGAAGGCGGCGGAAGCGCGTCGATTTTTCTGAAGGTCGACCGATGCCAGGCCCGTTATCGCCGATCCGAAGCCTCAGCGATCACCTGCGCCATAGCCCCCGCCTCCGGGGGTTTCGATCAGGAACACGTCGCCGGCCGCCATGTCGGCGCCGGCGGTGGCGGGCAGGCTTTCCTCGCCGCCTCCCGTGCGGATCACCCGATTGGTCCCGGGCTGCGCATCCTCGCCGCCCCTCAGCCCGCGCGGCGGCACCTTGCGCCGGTTGGCCAGGATGCTGGCGCGCATCGGCTCGAGGAAGCGGATCCGGCGGACCACCCCGTCTCCGCCCCGGCTCGCCCCCGCACCGCCTGAGCCGGCGCGGATCGTGAAGCTCTCGAGCAGCACCGGCAGCCGGCTCTCGAGGATTTCGGGGTCGGTGAGGCGGCTGTTGGTCATGTGGGTCTGCACCGCGCTCGCCCCGTCGAAGCCCGGCCCGGCGCCGGCGCCGCCGGCGATCGTCTCATAATATTGATGGCGCGCATTGCCGAAGGTGAAATTGTTCATCGTCCCCTGCGATCCGGCCAGCGCGCCGGTCGCGGCGAACAGCGAGTCGGTGATCGCCTGGCTGGTCTCGACATTGCCCGCGACGACCGCCGCCGGATATTCCGGATTGAGCATCGAGCCTTTCGGCACGATCAAAGTGATCGGCTTCAGGCAGCCGTCGTTCATCGGAATCGCATCGTCGACCAGCGTCCGGAACACGTAGAGCGTGGCCGCGCGGCAGATCGAATATGGCGCGTTGAAATTGTCGGGCAGCTGCGCGCTGGTGCCGGTGAAGTCGACCACCGCGGAGCGCGTGGACCGGTCGACGCTGACCGCCACCTGGATCACCGCTTCATTGTCCATCTCGACCCGCGCCGCGCCGTCCGACAGGTCCGCGATCAGCCGCCGGACCGACTCTTCGGCATTGGCGATGACGTGGCGCATATAGGCGCGGATCACGGCGATACCATAATCGCCCGCGACCCTGCGCAGTTCGCCCGCTCCGCGCACGCACGCCGCAACCTGCGCCTTGAGATCGGCGATGTTGCGGTCGGGGTTGCGCGCCGGCCAGGCGCCGCTGGCGAGCAGCGCGCGCATCTCGGCTTCGAGAAAGCGCCCCGCGTCGACGAGCAGGAAATTGTCGATCAGCACGCCCTCTTCGTCCACCGTCCTGCTGTCCGGCGGCATCGATCCGGGCGTGACCCCGCCAATGTCGGCGTGATGGCCGCGCGCCGCGACATAGGCCTCGGGCGCCGCCCCGTCCTCTAGGAACACCGGCATGATCACGGTGATGTCGGGCAGATGGGTGCCGCCGCGATAGGGCGCGTTGAGGATGTAGACGTCGCCGGGCCGCATTCCGCGTCCGTCGCGCGCGTCGCCGCGGGCCTCGATCACGGTGCGGATGCTGTCGCCCATCGAACCGAGATGGACCGGCATATGCGGCGCATTGGCGATCAGCGCGCCTTCGGTGTCGAACAGGGCGCAGGAGAAATCGAGCCGCTCCTTGATGTTGACCGAGCTTGCCGTGTTCTGGAGCGCGACCCCCATTTCCTCGGCGATCGCCATGAACAGATTGTTGAAAATCTCCAGCATAACCGGATCGACGTCGGTGCCGACGGCAGGAGCACCGTCACGCGGCACGGCGCGGGTGAGGATCAGATTGCCGATCGCGTCGACCTCGGCCTGCCAGTCCGGCTCGACCACGGTCGTCGCGGAAGGATCGAGGATCAAAGCGGGACCGGCGATGCGCGTCCCTTCGCCGAGCGTCGCCCGGTCGTAGACGCCGTCCGCCGCTGCGGCCGATGCGCCCGCGGTCGGCGGGATGATCGCCGCGCCTTCGTCGCGAGAGCGGGCAACGGCCTCCACGATCAGCGTTTCCACGATCACCGGCGTCTCCGGCGCCGAATAGCCGAATCGCGCCACGTGCCGCCGCTCGAAATCCGCGCGCATCGCTGGCGCCTCGTCGAGCCCGACCTCGAGCGCGCTGTCGCTGCCCTCGTAGCGCAGCGCCGCGCGCTTCAGGACGGCGATCGAGCCCGGCATGACGTCCTGCGCTTCGAGCGCGGCCTTCGCCTCGTCGGCAAGGGTTTCGATGCGCCCCAGATCGCCGCCGAGCGGCTGCCCAATGCTCTCCTCGCGCAGCACCGTCAGGTCGGCCAGGCCCATGCCGTAAGCCGAGAGAACGCCGGCGAGCGGATGGATCATCACGCGTTCCATCCCGAGCGCATCGGCGACCAGGCAGGCATGCTGACCGCCCGCCCCGCCGAAGCAGACCAAAGTATAGCGGCTGACGTCGTGGCCGCGCGCGATCGAAACCTTCTTGATCGCATTGGCCATGTTGTCGACCGCGATCCGCAGGAAGCCGCGCGCGATCTCTTCGGGCGAGAGCGTACCGACTTCCGGGGCCAGCGCGGCGAATTTGGTGCGCACGATCTCGACGTCGATCGGCTGATCGCCGTCGGGACCGAACACCGCCGGAAAATGCTCGGGCCGGATCTTGCCGAGCAGAACGTTGCAGTCGGTGACGGTCAGCGGCCCGCCGCGGCGGTAGCAGGCCGGGCCGGGCACCGCGCCCGCCGAATCGGGGCCGACCCGGAAGCGGCTGCCGTCATAATGGCAGATCGAGCCGCCGCCGGCCGCCACGGTGTGGATTTCGAGCATCGGCGCGCGCACCCTGACCCCGGCCACCATCGTCTCGCTGGTGCGCTCGAGCCGGCCGGAAAAATGGGAGACGTCGGTCGAGGTGCCGCCCATGTCGAAACCGATGATCCGGTCATAGCCGGCCTGCGCGGCGGTCTTGACCATGCCGACTATGCCGCCTGCGGGGCCCGAGAGGATCGCGTCCTTGCCCTGGAACATCCCGGCGTCGACCAGGCCGCCATTGGATTGCATGAACAGCAGCCGGGTTTCGCCGAGCGCGGCGACGACACGGTCGACATAGCGGCGCAGCACCGGCGAAAGATAGCCGTCGACGACCGTCGTGTCGCCGCGCCCGATCAGCTTGATCAGCGGCCCGACCTCGTGGCTGACCGAGACTTGGGCGAACCCGATTTCGCGCGCCATCCGGCCCAAAGCGGCCTCGTGCGCGGTCCAGCGCCAGCCGTGCATCAGTACGATCGCGATCGCGCGAAAGCCCGCATCATAGGCGTTCTGCAAATCCTGCCGCGCTTTCGCTTCGTCGAGCGGTCGCAGCACCGTGCCATCGACCATGACGCGCTCGTCGATCTCGATCACCCGGCTGTAGAGTGGCTCGGGCAGCTCGATCCTCCGCGCGAAGATTTTCGGCCGCGCCTGGTAGCCGATCCGCAGCGCGTCGCCGAAGCCTCGGGTGATCGCGAGCGCGACCGGCTCGCCCTTGCGCTCGAGCAAGGCGTTGGTGGCGACCGTGGTCCCCATCTTGACCACTTCGATCGTCCCGCCACCATGTTCGGCCATCAGCCGGCGAATGCCTTCGACCGCCGCGTCGCCATAGCGCTCGGGATTGTCGGAAAGCAGCTTGGCGGTCAGCAGCGTGCCGTCCGGCTTGCGCGCGACGATATCGGTGAACGTGCCGCCACGATCGATCGAGAAGGACCAGCTTGTCATTTGCGGGCCAACGCGATCATCCCCGGAGTTGCCGCATCGCTCAACGTCCAGAGCTGCAACCCGTTCTCGACCGGCGCGGCGCACAGCGGCAGCTCGGGCATGGTGGAGACCGGCGATATCGCGCGGAACTCGAAATGACACGGCGGCTGGCCGAGCGCGCGTTCGGCGCAGTGCAGGAGATAGGTCGCCTGAAGCGGGCCGTGAACGACGAGATCGGGATAGTTTTCGACCTCGACGGCATAAGGCCGGTCATAGTGAATGCGATGCGCGTTGAAAGTCAGAGCCGAGTAGCGGAACAGAGTAACCGGATCGGCCAGGCCGCGATCGCTGAAGGTCGGTTCGGGAAGCGGCTCCACCGGCGGGCTTCGTCCGCCGGCCACCATCGCCTCGCGATAGACGAGATCCTGGCGTTCCCGAATCGCCGGACCGCGAGCGTTCGAGATTTCATGCTCGATCCGGACGAAGCATAAGCTGCCGGACCGACCGGTTTTCATCTCGATCCCCGCTATCCGCGAGGACCGCGTCACCTGATCGCCAATCGACAAAGGCGCGAGAAACGTCAGAGAGCCGCCGGCCCACATCCGGCGGGGCAGCGGAACCGGCGGCAGAAAACCGCCTTTCTTCGGATGCCCGTCGACCCCGAGTTCGGTGGTGGGAGTCGCCGGAGGCGCGAGGCACCAATGCAGTCCAAGCGGAACGGACTGGGGATTTTCCGCGGGCGCGCGCCGGGGCGACGTCGTCGCCAGAAAGCGTTCGACCAGCCGATCGGTCACGATGTCGACCGCCACCTGGGTGCGGCCGATCCACGTTTCGAGGCGGGAATCGCGCGCGTCGGAGGTCATTGGGAAAGCCCTTGCAGAATCTCGTCGGTATCGGCGCCCAATGCCGGAACCCGGTCGGCGGCGCGAGTCTCGTTGTCGAACAGCGGGCCCGGCGCGGGATAGGCGACCTGTCCGCCGGGTGTGTCGACCATGATCCGACGCAGATGGGGGTGGATGGAAAGGTCGTTGAGATCGTTGAGGTCGGCGAACGCGGTTTGCGTCAGCATCAGCCGGCGAACGAGCTCGGCGTGCGACAGGCTGCCGAAAATCTCGGCGATCCGGGCGTCCAGCGCGCGCCTATTCTCGACCCGCAGGACATTGGTCGCATAGTCCGAAGCGTCGGACAGCTTCTGGCAAGCGAGCACCTCGCTCGCGAATACGCGCCATTCGCGTTCGCTCTGCACCGCCACCAGGATCGGACGGCCGTCCATCGACGCAAAGACGCCATAAGGTGCGATCGACGGATGGGCGAGCCCGACCCGTTGCGGCGGCTGGCCGTTCTCGCAGTTCAGCAACGGCACGCTCAGCCAATCCGCCATGACATCGAACATCGAAATTCTGATATCCGCGCCCTCCCCTGTCATGGACCTGCCGATCAGCGCCTCGAGAATCGCGGCATGCGCGGTGGCCCCGGTCGCGATGTCGACCAGCGAGATGCCGCAACGCGCCGGGCTTTCCGGACCGCCGGTCACCGAAGCCAGACCGGATTCCGCCTGGATCAGCAGATCATAGGCCTTCCGCTCGGCCATCGGGCCATGATCGCCATAGCCGCTGATCGAACAGCAGATCAGGCGGCGGTCGGCAGCACAAAGGGTCTCGATCCCCAGTCCAAGCCGCTCGAACGCGCCCGGACGCAGATTCTGCACGAAAATGTCGGCGCGGCCGATCAGGCGCCGGAGTTGGCCGCGCGCCGCCTCCTGGCTCAGATCCAGAACGACCGAGCTTTTGCCGCGATTGAGCCAGACGAAATAGCTGCTCTCGCCCTTGGCGGCCCGGTCATAGAAGCGGGCGAAGTCGCCCTCGGGCCGTTCGATCTTGATCACCGTCGCGCCGGCGTCCGCCAGCCGGGAGGTGCAGAACGGCGCGGCCACCGCCTGCTCGACGGCGACCACCACCAGACCTTTCAGCGGACCCGCCATCAAGGAACCAGGGCATGCCGAGAATGCATTTGATCGATTCCCGCGATGCTAGAGGACAGACCGGTCACCCTGGGCCGCCGTCGCGGGCATTACCGCCTCGACGCTGGTGTCGACAATGATGAATTGCGGGCCTTCGGCAGCGAGCAGGGCAGGCAGGCGATCGAGGTCGGACGGGGTCGACAGACGTGAGACGGCGAAGCCGAACGCCGCGCCGATCATCGCCAGATCCGGATTGACGAAGCCGGTCCCGACGAAGCGGCCCGGATAATCACGCGCCTGATGAATCCGGATCGAGCCGTAGACCCCGTTTTCCGAAAGAACGACCTTGAGCGGCAGATTGCGCTCCTTGGCGACCGCAAGCTCGTTGCCGGTCATCAGGAAGCCGCCATCGCCGACAAAGCACAGGATCGTTCGCTCCGGCGCCCGCAATCCCGCCGCAACCGCCGCCGGCACGCCAAACCCCATGGCTCCCGAGATCGGCGCCAGCAACCGCTGCTCGCCGGCGAACCGAATCAAGCGATATACTGGCGCGCCGAACGTCCCGGCGTCGACGGTCACGATGGCGTCGGACGGAAGATGACCGGCGATCCTGGCGACGACGCTTTCGAACGGGATTCCGTCATCGACGTCGAACATGCGCGGCCTGGCGATCTTGTATCGTTCGTGCGCGACCCGGGCACACCATTCGGACCGTTCGATCGAACCGCCGGCCTTGCTCTCGGCCAGAGCGGCGAGCGTCGCGGCCGGATCGCATGCCAGCGCCAGATCGGTCGGGAAATGCGTGCCGATGACAGCGGGGTCGGAATGCACGTGGATCAGTTTCGGACCGGCTCCGGTCGCCATTGGAAACCGATAGCCCTGGGTCGTGATGTCGGAGAGGCGCGCACCCGCGACCAGGAGAAGGTCGCATTCGTCGAGCACCGCCATCTGCTCCGGCGGATTGGCCAGCCCCATCTCGCCGGCATAAAGCGGGTGATGGTTGGGAAAGAGGTCGTGGCGACGAAAGGCAACCAGAACCGGAAGAGCCCAACGCTCCGCCGCGGCGAGCAATGCGGCCCGCCCCCCCGGCCGGTCGATTGCGCTCCCGGCAAGCAGGAGCGGGCGGCGGGCCCGGCCGAGCAGCGTCTCGATCGCTTCGATGCCCGATTGCTCGGGAGGGCATCGCACCGACGAGGATCGAAGTGGCGGCACGCGCGCGGCCGAAGCGGTGAGAACATCTTCCGGAACGGCGATGACGACCGGGCCGGGAACGCCGGTCGTCGCGACCTGGAAGGCGCGAAGCATCGCCTCGGGGATGCGCGCCGGGTCGGTGATCTCCACGGTCCATTTCGCGAGGCCGCCAAACATCCGGCCATAGTCGATTTCCTGAAATGCGTCGCGTCGCAGATCGCCCGTCGAAACCTGACCGATCAGCAGGATGAACGGCACCCCGTCCTGCTGCGCGGTGTGGACGGCAATGACCGCGTTGCTGGCGCCTGGCCCACGACTGACGCAGGCCATGCCGGGCCGGCCGGTCAGCCGCGCATCCGCCAGCGCCATGAATCCAGCGCCGGATTCGTGCCGGCAAACGACGGTGTCGATCGACGCGCGGTGCTCGTAGAGCGCATCGAGCAGGCCGAGATAGCTTTCCCCCGGAACGCAGAAAACGCGGTCGATGCCATGGGCCGCAAGGCTTTCGACGATCAGCAGGCCGCCGGTCGCCATGTCGCCCTTTTCATGACCCTCCGCTCCGACGATTGCGGCCCGGCGTTCCTGCAAATCGGCACGGCCAATGGCGGCAATCGGCGGCCGTGAGTCCATAGGTCGTCAATCCTGATCCGTTTCGACGTCCGGGCTTCCGGAGCGGAAGCGATCCAACCGGCCGGTCCAGCATTGGCGGCCGGTGCATGGCTGTAAAGGGAGCGATGCGATCATCCTGCTATGCCGGTTGGGCATGGAAACGCCGCTCAGGAATTGATGGCATCAATCGACCTCAGCCAATCCTCGGCATACGCGCCCGGCGCGTGGCCCCGAACGACCCGCTCGTAAAGCCCCCAGAGCGCGGTCGTGATCGGGCCGGCGCCGCCATTGCCGACCGGGCGCCCGTCGAGCGCGGTCACCGGGCTGATCTCATAGGCGCTGCCGCACAGGAAAATCTCGTCCGCCAGCATCAGTTCCGATCGGTCGATGGCCCGCTCCTCGACGTCGAGACCGAGCGCGACGGCGAGATGGAGAAGACTGTCGCGGGTGACGCTTTCGAGAATGGAGTCGGTCGAGGCGGGCGTGACCAGCCGCCCGCGCCGGGCCATGAACAGACAGGCCGAGGTTGCCTCCGCCACCTTCCCTTCCCTGGTGAGGAAGATCGCCTCGTCATAATTTGCGGCGCGTGCGTCGAGCAGCCCGTAGCGCCCATTGAGATAGTTGGCACCGACCTTCGCGCGCGGCGGCATGACCGTATCATCGATCCGGCGCCAGCTCGATATTCCCGCGGAAAGCGATCGCTCCGCCAGGCCGCGCTCGGCCCGCGGCGCGACGGTGCAGATCAGCGACACCGGGCCGCAAGTCGCGACATTGCCTTCGCCGACGACAAACAGCGTCAGGCGTATCTGACAATCGACCCGCAGGTCGTTGGCCCGGACGCAGGCGATCACGGCGTCCTCAAAATCGGGCAGGCCATAATCCGTCTCCAGCCCGAGCAGCCGGGACGAGTCGACCAGCCGCTGGGCATGATCCCGCAATCTGAAGATCAGCAGCGCGTCGGCCGACGCGTGCCGGTAGCCGCAAATGCCCTCGAAAGCGTTGAGTCCGTAGCGCGCGGCGGCGCTCCCGACAGGAATGCCGGCGCGCTCGAGCGGGACGATGTCGCCGTCGATCCAGGCAGCGGTCAATCGAGTCTCCTGCGCTTTTCGCGCGTCGCGCCGACACGGCGTTCGCAAGGGCCCCGTATCTTGCCGGCACTTCGCCGACGGTGTTATCGGGTTTCGGTGCTATCAGCTATGCCGGAGGGGAATGGCGGTCGAGTTGAACCGAAACGGGGTATAAGACAGGGGTGGAACTCAGGCAGCTCGATTATTTTCTGGCGATCGCCCAGCACGCCAGCCTGTCGAAAGCGGCAAGTGTATTGGGAATTGCCCAACCGGCCCTGAGCCGCAGGCTGCGTCAGCTCGAAGCCGAGCTCGACGTGCAATTATTCTATCGGCACGGGCGCGGCGTGAATCTCACCGCCGAGGGCGAGCAGCTGCGGGATGCGATCACGCCGTTGCTGCGCGATCTGGCGCAGGCGGCGATCGATCTGAAGGCGAATTCGGTCGTCCTCAGCGGCCCGATCTCGCTCGGCATGCCGCCGTCGATCGGCGCGGCGATCGGGGCGCGGCTGGTCAGGATCTTCCGTCAGCGCCACCCCCTCGTGAAATTGCACATCATCGAGGGATTCAGCGGCCATGTGAACGAGTGGCTGGTGGCCGGCCGGCTCGACATGGCGATTATCAACAGCGCGCGGAGCACCCCCAACATCCAGATGGATCCGGTGCTCGAGGTCGACCTCTTCTATGTCGGCCCGGCGGGGGACATGACAGCCCAAATGTCGGCGAAAGCGACCATGCCATTCGCCCGGCTTGCCGGCGTGCCGTTGGCGCTGCCCGGCCGGCACCACGGACTCCGGCGGGAGGTCGAAGCTGCGGCGCAGACCTCCGGCGTCGATTTGAACATCGTCGTTGAAATGGACGCCCTGGCCGCGCTGAAGCACCTCGTCCACCTGGGAGAAGCCTCCACCGTGCTGCCGCAAGGCGCGATCGCGGACGATTTCGACAATCCCGCCTTGCTCATCCGCAAGCTGGTCAAGCCCAGCCTGTCGATGCGGTTCATGCTCGCTTATTCGCATGCGCGCCCGATCACGCCGGCGATGCGCGAGCTGGGCCGAACGCTCCGCGATCAGATCGCCGAAGCCGTTCGCGAGGGACGGATTGCGGGGCGCGCCAATGCCGGGGAAAAACCGGGCTGAAACCGACCGGGTCGCCTTCAAGTCGCCCGAGCTATGCGATTCTGCTCTAGCTGGTTCTGAAACAATCGCTACGTCTGCCGTGGAAACATCGGCTAGACGCGAGGAATGGAACGGGCAGCAAATCTGACGGCAACGACGATCGGCGAAGCAAAGCCGGCGGAGGGGAGCGACTGGCCCGACGCGCTCTACCGCACGCTGAAGCAGGCCCGTGTCAATCAGATGGCCTATGTTCCCGACGCCGGGCATAGCCGGCTGATCGATCTGTTCGAGCAGGATGCCGACGTCGGTTGCACCGTCCTCACCACCGAGGAGGAAGGCATCGCCGTCGCCGCAGGCGCGTGGCTGGGCGGCGATCGGACCGTGCTGCTGATGCAATCGAGCGGTGTAGGCAATTGCATCAACATGCTTTCCCTGGCGACGATCTCCCGCTTTCCGCTGCTGATGATCGTGACGATGCGCGGCGAATGGGCCGAATTCAATCCGTGGCAGGTGCCGATGGGCCTCGCCACCGAGCCGGCGCTCGCCGCCATCGGCGTCCGCTCGATGCGCGCCAGCACTGTCGACGCGCTCGTCGAGACCGTGGGCTCGGCCGCGAGCATGGCCTATCTCGCCGACCAGCAGATCGCGGTGCTGATCTCGCAGCAGCTTCTGGGGACGAAGACATGGTGACCGCCGTGTCGCATTCGATCGACCGCCGCGCCGCGGTCGCCGCATTGCTACGCGATCGCGGGACGATGCTCGCCGTGTCGGGGCTCGGATCGCCGAGCTACGATCTGCATGCGGCCGGCGACAGCGACGCCAATTTCTATCTGTGGGGCGCGATGGGCAGCGCCGCCTTGGTCGGGCTCGGGCTTGCGCGCGCCCAACCGAATCGGACGATCCTGGTCGTCACTGGCGACGGCGAACAGCTGATGGGGCTGGGCGGCTTTGCGACGATCGCGGTGGCGGCGCCGCGCAATCTGGTGATCGTCGTCATCGACAACGGCCATTTCGGCGAGACCGGGATGCAGCTCAGCCACACCGGCCGCGGTGTCGAACTGGCGGCGGTTGCCGCCGCATGCGGAATCGAGGCGCGCACCGTCAGCGATCCGAACGAAGTCGAGGCCGTGCGCGCGGCGCTCCACGCGCCCTTCGAAGCACCGCGCCTATTCGTGCTGAAAGTGAAGGCGGAGAACCTGCCCCGTTCGCTTCCCCCGCGCGATGCGGTCGAGGTCAAGAACCGCTTCCGCCGTCATCTGGGGTTCGAGACGATTTAGCGGCGATGAGCGAACTCACGAGCTTTGCCAATCTGGTCGACGGGCAGCGGCCGGCCGCGACCCGCTTCATCGACACATTCGATCCGTTTCGCGGCGCGCCCTGGGCAAGGATACCGCGCTGCGGCGCGGCCGAGGTGGATGCGGCGGTCGATGCCGCGCGGCGCGCCTTCCGAACCGGACCCTGGTCCCGGCTGACCCCCTCGGCGCGGGGCGACCTGCTGCTGAAGCTCGGCGACCTCATCGCCGCGAATGCCGACCGGCTGGCGGCGATCGAGACACGCGACAATGGGAAGTTGATCAGCGAAACCTTGGCACAGCTCCGCTACATGCCGTCCTGGTTCCGCTATTTCGGCGGGCTTGCCGACAAGATCGAAGGGTCGACGCCCCCGATCGACAAGCCCGGGATGTTCGTCTTCACCCGCCGCGAGCCGCTCGGCGTGATCGCCGCTATCACGCCCTGGAATTCTCCGCTGCAGCTGCTGACCTGGAAGCTGGCGCCGCTGCTCGCCGCCGGCAATACGGTGGTGATCAAGCCGTCCGAACATGCATCGGCGTCGACCCTGGCCTTCGTCGCGCTGTTCGCGGAGGCGGGTTTCCCCGAAGGCGTCGTCAACACCGTGACCGGCTATCCCGACGAGGCCGGAACCGCTTTGATCAACCACCCCGACATCGCCAAGATTGCGTTCACCGGCGGCGAGGCCGGTGGCCTTGCGGTGAGCCGCGCCGCGGCCGAGGGCCTGAAGCCGATGACGCTCGAGCTCGGCGGCAAGTCGGCCAACATCATCTTCGCGGATGCCAATCTCGACGCGGCGGCGAACGGCGCGGTTGCTGGAATCTTCGCCGCCTCGGGGCAGACCTGCATCGCCGGTTCGCGCCTGCTCGTCGAGCGCAGCGTCCATGACGCGGTCGTCGAGCGCATCGCCGCATTGGCGCGAACCGCCAGGCTCGGCGATCCCGCCGATCCAGGGATCCATATCGGGCCGATCGCCACCGCCCAGCAACGCGAGCGGATCTTCGCGCATATCGACGCGGCGCGCGGCGCCGGTGCCGCCTGCGTGCTCGGTGGCGGGCGGCCTTCCCAGGCCGGTCTCGACCAGGGCTGGTTCGTCGAGCCGACGATCTTCACCGGGGTTCGGCCGGACATGCGGCTCGCGCGCGAGGAAGTGTTCGGTCCGGTGCTCGCCGTCATTCCGTTCGACGAGGAGGACGAGGCTTTCGCCCTGGCGAATGACAGCCCTTATGGCCTCGCCGCCGGCCTTTGGACGAAAGACATCGGGCGTGCATTCCGGGGGGCCGCGGCGCTCCAGGCGGGAACGGTGTGGGTGAACAGCTATCGCGCGGTGAGCTATATGGCGCCCTTCGGCGGCTACAAGCGCAGCGGCCTGGGCCGGGAAAACGGCCAGCAGGCGATCGACGCCTATCTCCAGACCAAGACCGTGTGGATCGACACCGCCGACAGCTCGGTCAATCCATTCGTGATCCGCTAGACCGCAATGGACTCCGCCTCCGGCCGTGTCGTCATCATCGGGGGCGGCGTCATCGGCTGTTTCGTCGCTTATTTCCTGCGCGACCTTGGCCATGTCGGGCCGATCGCGGTGATCGAACGCGACTCCAGCTACCGCTTCGCCTCGACCAGCCTCTCGGCGGCATCGATCCGAACCCAGTTCGGCTGCCGGGTCAATGTCGAGCTCAGCCTGTTCGGCGCCTCGTTCCTGAAACGGATCGGGCAAATTTTCGACGACGAGGTCGATGTCGGACTCGTCGAGCGTGGTTATCTGATCCTGACGCCTCCGGAGGCGGTCGGCTCGCGCCGCGACGCGTTGCGGATGCAGCGCGAGGCGGGCGCCGATGTGGCCGAGCTTACCCCCGCCGAGCTGAGCCGCCGCGCGCCCTGGATCAACAGTGACGGGGTGGCGATGGCGACGCTGGGATTATCCGGCGAGGGATGGTTCGACGCCTGGTCTCTGCTCCAGGCGGTTCGTCGCGCGGCGCGGAAACACAACGTCGAATTCATCCAGGCGGAGGCCAGCGGCATTGAGCTGAGCGGCGGACGGGTGTCGGCGGTTCGAACGACGGACGGCGCGCGGCACGCCGCCGATTGGTGCGTCAACGCCGCAGGGGCACTTTCGGGCCGTATCGCCGGATGGCTGGGCATGACTATTCCGGTGGTACCGAAGAAGCGTACCGTCTTCCGCTTCAAGGCGCCACTCGATGGCGGCGACATGCCGATGCTGTTCGACATTTCCGGCGCCTGGATGCGGCCGGAGGGCGATGGCTTCATCGGCGGCATCCAGCCGCCGGCCGTCGGCGATCCCGATGCCTATGACGATTTCGATCCGGATCATGCATTGTTCGACCAGCTCTGGCCGCTGCTGGCGGGGCGCATTCCGGCGCTCGAGCAACTGCGGGTGACGAACGCCTGGGCGGGGCATTATGAGATGAACATGTTCGATCATAACGGCATCGTCGGACCACATCCGGACACGGCCAACTTCCTTTTCGCGACAGGCTTTTCCGGGCATGGCGTGATGCATTCGCCGGGCGTCGGACGTGCGGTCGCCGAGCATATCATCAGCGGCCGCTATCGCACGATCGACGTGTCGCCGCTCGGCTTCGACCGCATCGCGAACGGCGTTCCGATGCCCGAAAGCGCCATCTATTAGGGAGTTGATCGCATGCGTTTGAACGACAAGGTCGCCATCGTCACCGGCGCCGCGCAAGGCCTCGGCCTGGCCTGCGCCGAGCGTTTCCTCGCCGAAGGCGCCAAGGTCGTCCTCGCCGACGTCAACAGCGACGCGCTGCAATTGGTACTGGCGGGTCTCGGCGATCGTGCCGCCGCCGCTCGTGCGGTCGTCACCGACGTCTCCCGCCAGGCGGACGTCGTGCGGCTCGTCGAGGAAGCGGTTCGATCGTTCGGCCGGCTCGACATCATGCTGAACAATGCCGGCATCGCCCGCTCGCAGGATTTCCTCGAGATCAGCGAGGAGGATTTCGACACGGTGATCGGAATCAATCTCAAGGGCGCGTTCTTCGGCGTTCAGGCCGCGGCGCGGCAGATGATCGCGCAGGGCAGCGGCGGCGCGATCATCAACATGTCGTCGGTCAACGCGCAGCTCGCCATTCCGACATTGTCGACCTACGCCATGTCGAAGGGAGGCATGAACCAGTTGACCGCGACCGCCGCGGTGGCGCTGGCGCCGCATTCCATCCGCGTCGTCGGCATCGGCCCGGGAACGATCCTGACCGAGATGGCCGCCAAGGCGATCTTCTCTTCGGACGACGCCCGCCGGGCCGTGCTGTCGCGCACGCCGATGGGCCGTTGCGGCGAGCCGGAAGAGATCGCTTCGGTCGCGGCATTCCTGGCCAGCGACGACGCATCCTACATTACCGGCCAGACCATCTATCCGGACGGCGGCCGCCTGGTGCTCAACTACACCGTGCCGGTCAGCGACTAGAGCGGAATGCGCGATTTCAGAATCGCACATTCCGCTCTAGGTATTTGTTTTCGCATCGTTATTGCGGAAAACCGGTGCCCACTTTTCCGCACGATGCTCCAGCCGGGAGCCCAAGCTGCTCGGCGAGAAATGCCAGCGTCTCGCTCCGCTGGACGTGTCGCTCGGCGTCGGTCAGCGCCGCCTGATCCGCGCTTGCCCGCACCCGCAGCAGGATCGGGCGGCGTGACGACGTGGCGCGCTGCATCCGGGCGGCCAGCTTGCGGCCGTGCCACGGAAGCCGGCGGGCGTCGTTGAGGCCGCAGTCGATCAGCATCGCGGGATAAGCGACGCCGTCGGCGACGTTTTGATAAGGCGACCAGCCGCGAAGGATCTTGCTCATCTCCGGATCGCAGGGATCGCCGTCTTCCATCTTGGCGACCATGTAGGCGACCGGATCCCGCACCAGGCCGAACATGTCGGTGAGCGGCGCCTGCGCTACCACGGCTGCGAACAGGTCGGGCCGCTGGACGGCGGCCGCGGCGGCGTTCTTCCCGCCGTTGGAAATGCCGTAGAGGCCGAGCTGCGCCGGGCGGGTGACCTCGCGCGCGCACAGATCCTCGGCCACCGCATAGAGGTCGTCGAACGTATTCTGACGCTGTTTCTGCCAGCCGCCGCGCCACCAGTTGGGACCGAACTCACCGCCGCCGCGAAGGTGCGCCAGGACCAGCACGCCGCCCGCCTGCACCCAGGCCGCGAGCATCTCGCCCGGCCAGCCCGGCAGCAGCGCGATATTGGCGCCGGCATATTCGAGGATCACCGTCGGCCGCTGCGCCGCGCGTGCATCGCCCCGCGGCACGACCCGCCGATAGGGGATGGGAGTGCCGTCACGGCTGGTCGCGGCGCAATCTTCGACTTCGGCGTCGAGGCGGGCGGCTGGCAGAACAAGCGGCTCGCAGGTCCGGCTTGCCGCGCTGGCGCGGTAGAGCGCGGGCGATTGCCTCAGCGACGAGAAGACGAACAGCAGTTCGTCGCCGGCACCCGGGACGAGGCAGTCCATGAAGTTGAGCGCGGCGCTGTTGCCGGCGCGCATGCTCACCATGCCGCGACCGGGCAGATCGATCGTGCCTTCGATGCTCCCGTCGATGCGCAGCACCCGCAACCGCGCATAAGCGTCGACCAGCTCGACGAGCACCAGCCGCTCGCCGACCGCGGCGATCGAGGCCAGGACATTGTCCGATGGAGCAACCAGCTCGCGCCAGCCGTCGCGCGCGGTCGGCGAAGCGAGCGGAATCGCGACCAGCCGGCCGCGCGGGGCGCCGTCGTCGGTGATCGCGAAAAAATGATCGCCGCTCGCCACGCCGCGGAAGCAGCCCGGCAGATCCTTGAGGAACGGACGCCATCCGCCATCGCCGTCCGTCGCCCGGATATAGTCGGGCCGGGGGCTCAGATAGCTGGAATAGACCAGGACATGACGCCCGTCAGCCGACACCGCCGGCCAGGCGACGGGATCGCCGAGCTCGAGCGGCTCGGGCAGGGTCGGCGGCCCCTCCCCCAGCCGGTGATGGAAGATGAGGCTTTTCCCGGGGGCGAGCGCCGGATCGTTGCCACGATAATAAAAGCCGCTGCTGTCGGGCAGCCAGGCGGGGAACGATCCGTTGGCCTGCGGCACGCCCTCGAGCAGCAGCGCCCCGCCGTCGACGTCGATCACCTGGAGATTTTCCAGCTCCTTGCCTTCAGGCGACCAGGAAAAAGCCAGCTTCCGGCCGTCGGGCGAAGGCGCGAACCAGTGCAGCCGCAGCGGCACGCCGGAGAACAGGCGATTGAGGTCGATCACCCGCCGCCCCGGCCCGGTCGGGTTTTCCGAGACGAGGATCGCGGCGAGCTCGTCGCCGGCCGGAATCACCTGGCGGAACCATCGGCCTCCCGAATATTGCGGGGCCGCGACACCGCTTGAGCTGCCAAGGGCGCGGAGCAAATCGCCCAGCGGCGCATAGCCGGGAAGCCCGGTCAGATAGGCGGTGGCGACGTCGTCCTGCGCCGCCTGCCAGGCCAGGACCTGCGCATCGTCCTCTTCGAGCGCATGGTCGGGATCGTCGTAAGTGACGCTGCCGAAGATTCGCGCTTTCGGGCTTGGCGCGTGCCTGGGATAATCGAGCCCCCGCCGAACCTCTTCGCTCAAGCCGGGCTCGCTTCGCGCGTCGCCGCGGCCGGCAGCGCGGCATCGAGGAAATCGCGGACCATCGGAACGATGATCTCGGCATCGAGGCCGACCGCATGGCTTTGACCCTCGATCAATTCGACCCGCCAGCCCATCGCCTCAAGCTCGTCCCGATGCTCGCGCAGCCGCGTCGCATAAGGAATGTCGACGCCGCCCGATTCGGCGCCCTCGATGGCGCCCGCATAGGCCATCGCCGGACAGCTTATGCCCGCGACCGCTTCGGCTTCGGGCCAGTCCTGGACGCTCTGATTGTAGGTGACCCATTGCGCATATTGCGCCGGCTCGCGCAGCACCAGCATCGACGAGGCCGAGGGATTCTTCACGCTGATCTGCGAGGCGCGAAGGATTTCGCGATAAGGGCCGCCGAGCGGCGTCCAGCCGCCGACCACCAGGGCCGACAGCCGGTCGGTGCGCGAGGCGAGCTGCAATCCCGCCTGGGCACCCCAGGAATAGCCCCAATACGCAAAGCGGTCGAAACCGGCGGCGTCGGCAACGCCGAGGAAATCGGCGCAGACCCGGTCGGCGGTGAAATCGGCGGTCGGGATCGACGGGCTCTTGCCGATGCTCGGATAGTCCGCGATCAGCACCCGATAGCGGTCGGTGAGCCGGTCGAGAAAATTGCGCAGCATCGCCGCGCCGTCCGGACCGAAAATGTCGCCGTTGGACGCCATGATCGGAAAGCCGAGGAACAGCGGAATCCCCGCGCCGTGCAGCTCATAATAGATTCCGGTGTTGGGATCGTGCGGCATCGATCAAATCTCCCGATCAAGCGAATTCTCTGGTCTCGGCCCCGGCCGGCACCTGTTGCGCCAGCCAGTGGTCGACCAGGTCTTCGAGCACCGCCAGCGTGACCGGCCCGGTCGCGGTCAGCACATCGTGAAAGGCGCGAAGGTCGAAGCCGTCGCCGAGCCTCTGCTCGGCCCGCAGGCGCAGCTCGCGGAACTTGAGATTGCCGATCTGATAAGCGAGCGCCTGGCCTGGCAGCGCGATGTAGCGATCGACCTCGGCCTCGATCGACTTGCGCGGTGCGGCCTGGTGCTGCGCCATATAGTCGACGGCGCGTTCGCGGTCCCATCCGTACCAATGGATGCCGGTGTCGACCACCAGGCGGAGCGCCCGATACATCTCCATGTCGAGCCGGCCGTAATGCTGATGCGGCGTCTCGTAGAGACCCATTTCGACACCCAGGCGCTCGCAATAAAGCGCCCATCCTTCCAGGCAGGCGCTGAACTTCAGCGACGCGCCGTGACGACGAAATGCCGGCAGTGATTCGAGCTCGTGCATCAGCGCGATATGCATGAGATGCCCCGGCCAGCCTTCGTGCAGGATCAGCGGCACATGCCGATGGCTCGGGCAATTCTCCGGAAGCCCGGTGATCCACACGATCCCGGGCGCGGTCCGATCCGCCGGGCTGGGCTGGGCATAAGCCGACGGCATATGCGCCGACGCCGCCTCGCCGATGCTCTCGAAGCCATAGGTCACCCGCGGCAGCCGTCCGAAGAAGACGGGAACCTTCTTGTCTATGCGTTTCGACAGCAGCTCGACCTGTTCGCGCAACGCTTCCTTCGAGGGGGCGACGAACTGGGGATCGGTCGCGAGGAACGTGCGGTAACCAGCGACGTCGCCCGGAAAACCGGCGTCGGCCGCGACCGCCTCGATCTCGGCGCCGAGCCGGGCGACCTCGCTCAGCCCCAGTTCGTGAATCTGTTCCGGCGTCCCATCGGCCGTCGTGTACTGGCGCAGCAGCAGCCGATAATGCTCGCGTCCCTGCGGCGCCTCGATGCAGGCGATGCTGTCGCGGGCACCGTCCGAAAGCCCTTTTTCGAGGAAGTCCGCATAGGCCTGCAGCGCTGGCACGACCTCGTCGGCAATGAGCGCGCGCGCGCGTGCCGCCTGCGCGCTTATCGCATCATGGTCGGCCACCGATCTCTTGTAAGGACCGTACCAGGGCGAATCCTCGGTCGCGCCGGAGATCGCCAGGCGGGCGTTGCGCACGGCGCCGTTCAGCACGATCCGTGGATAGCGGATGCCCTCGTCATGGCCCGACTGGAGATTGGCGATGAGATCGCGGAGGAACGCCGGCGTCGTCGCCAGCCGATCATTGTACAGCGCGGCGGACGCGGCATTGGTTATGCCGGCGGTGTTGGCGAAATTGGCGATCGCCTGCTCCGGCCCCCGCGGAAGCATCGGCGGCCGTTTGTGCGCCGAGACGTCGTGGAAATTGCGGATGTCCTCGAGCTCGGCGCGCAGCAATTGGTGGGTCGCGCGATCTTCGCCGGCCAGCCCGTCGAGGGCGATCGCATCGAGCGCCGCCAGCATTTCGCCGGCGGCCGCATAGCGCCGCGCATGATCCTGTGGCGCTTCCCGGAACAGGACCGCGTCCGGCACGGGTTCGCCCGCGCCGATCGCCATTGTCGGGAATTCATGACATTGGAATCGCCAGAAGCGCGCGGCGAGATCCGCGAGCAAGCTGGTCGATGGCCGGTCGTTCATGGGTTGTCGTTCCTCCAGCCTTGTGGATCCGATCCGGTCGGAAGCGCCGTACCCGGCGCGAACCGAAACTAGACCATACATCACTGCATTGCGCAAGCGCGAGTCCACTCCCGGCGCTATTGGATCGACTGCGCCCGGCGCACGACATCGGCGACGAATTCCGGGGCTTCCCACGGAAAGATATGGGTGGTGCCTTCCGGCGTGAAGACCTGTTCGGCGCGGGTCGAGGTGGTCAGATAGGGCTTGCGGCTGGCCAGGTAGAAGCGGCGCGCGCGTGTTTCGAAGGCTTCGGCCGCCCGGCCCGTGCCGGCCCGCTTCGCCAGAGGTTTCCAGACCTGCTGGAACTCGGCCTCCGACATATCGCGCGGCGTGACGACGAAGACCGGCATGTCGCCGAGATCGCCGCGATAGACCACGGTATCCCAGCCCACCTTCGCCATGCCGGTGGACGACAGTTCGGCCCGTGCCGAGGCCATGGCGAGGTCGGCGCTCGGCCCGGCTTCGAGTGCATTTACCGTCGTCAGCGCCGATCCCAGCACGCGCGCATAAGCACCCAATCGGTCCCGGTCGAAGTCGTCGTCGGCGGGTGGCAGCGCGCTGGCCGGATAGAATCCGAATAGGCGCGGAAGCGCGGCGCGCAGCGTCGACAGCAGATTCTGGGTCAGGAGTCCGTGCGGCGGCCCATAGACGATCGTGTCGGGTGGAGTCGCGTCGAGCAGAATGAGGGCGGCGACGAGGTCGGGGCGGCGCCTCGCGACATTGGCGACGAGCAGGCCCCCGAATGACGAGCCGGCGAAGACGAAAGGCCCCGGCTCGCCGGACCGCTCGAGCGCGGTGATCACCTCGACCGCCTCGCCGGCGGTGGTGCGCGGAAACGGTCCGACATCGCTCCAGCCGGTGCCGGGACGGTCGATCAGGATCGAGCGCGCCTCGCCGCGCAGCATCTCGTGCAGATGATGGAAATGATAGCCGGCGGCATGTCCTCCGGGCATCCAGACGATCGCCGGCTTGCCCCGAGCCTCACCCTCCGCCAGCACGTGCAGCCGGTAGCCGCCGACATCCACCAGCCTGCCGGGCGGCGGATATTTCCTGCGCATCCGGGCGACATGAGCGAGGTGACGCGCCGATCCGATCGCGAGCAATGCCGCAAAGCCGACCGCCGCATAGCCGGCCGATGTCGCCCATATCGGTCCCGCCCGGGCCACGGCCAGAACCGAAAGGCCCGCCAGTGCCGCAATCGCGGCGAGCGCCAGGCCGGCCCAATTGCGGCTGAGAAACGCCAGCAGGAAATTGCGCATTTTGCCTCGATCCTTTGCGGATGCATCCCAGTTCCATACATCTCTGTATCCGGCAAGACCCTGCGATGGAAGCAAAGCTGATATGCCACCGATCGCGCTCGAAAGCCGGAGCCTGACTTTGTACCGCGCAGGCATTCTGTTAGTCCATGCATCGCTGCATTGGAGAGTATGATGGACGGGTTGCCGGCGATTCCGGGCGGGGGCAGCGAACCGGCGGTTCCGGACGACAAGCGGCGCTTCTGGCTGGTCGGCGCCTATTACGGTCTCGCGGTGCTGATCGTCGCGAACATCTTTGGCGCCATCGACCGCCTGATCCTGATCCTCGTCACCGAAAATCTCAAGATCGATCTTGCGCTTTCGGACGTGCAGGTCGGCGTGCTCAACGGTGTCGCGCTGACCTTCGTTGCCTTGCTCGCGACGTTTCCGATGGGGTGGCTTGCCGACCGGATCAATCGGCGTATCCTGCTCGCGGTGTGCGTGCTGCTCTGGTCGATCGCGACGGCGGCGTGCGGCTTCGCCGAGACCTTCAACGAGCTTTTCATCTGCAGCATGGGCGTCGCGGTCGGCGAAGCGGTGCTCGGTCCGATCGTCTATTCGATGATTCCCGATCTGTTTCCGGCCAACCGGCGCGTTGCAGCGAACTACATATTCTATGTGGCGGCAATGCTGGGAAATTCCGCCGGGCTGTTCCTCGGCGGTACTCTGATCAGCGCCGTCGAGCCGATCCGAGACCTGCTCCCCGCGCTACCGGCGGATTTCGATACCTGGCGGATCGCGCTGATCGCCGCGTCGGTGCCGGGGCCGCTGATCGCTTTCCTGGTCGTCATGATTCCGCTCAAAAAACGGTACCTATCCAAAGAAAGCGGCGATTCGGCTGGATTGGTCGCTTTCTTTCGCCAGCACGCCCGTACCTTGTTCGCCGTGTTCGTGGGATTCGGCTTCGTTGCGGCGGCGCGCACGCCTGCCGAACGCTGGGGCCCCGTCGCGCTTATTCGCGACTTCGGCGAGAGCGCGGCCGAGACTGGCGTGCGGCTCGGAATCGTCGACGCTGTTGCCAGCGTCACGGGCGTGATCTCGTCGTGGCTCATCTATCGCGCGGTGCGCGCCCGATCGGGCTCAGTGGCGGCCTTGCGTACCGCGCAATATGGCACCTGGGCGGCGGTTCTGCTCGTTCCCTTCTATCTTGTCGCGGCGACGCCGGTTCATATGTATCTTCTCACCGGCGCCCTCACCATCGCGACGACGACCGCCCTGTCGATAACGCCAACCATCCTGCAGGACATTGCGCCGCCCCAGATACGAGGACGGGTCATCGCGTTAGGTGCATTATCCTATGTCCTGCTGAACTCGCTGGGACCGATGATGGTCGGGGTCTTGTCCGATACGCTGGGGAGCGGCACCAGGTCGCTGCTGCTGGCGATGACGCTTGTCACCGCGCCCTGCTTCGCGATCGGTGCGATCCTCCTCCGCCTCGGCGAAAACACGCTCCCGCTTACGCTCGCCGCGGTTAAGGCGGCCGACGAGAGCACCGTCCCGGCCGATTCCGCCGGGCTTCGGGATCAGGCGTCCCAAAGCAGGTGAAGCGCGCGGGGCTGCCGGAACTCATAGCCGCGCACGTCCACCGAATGCGCGGGATCGAGCCGGAGGTTCGGCAGCCCCAGCAGATGTTCGAGCGTTTGCCGCGCCTCGATCCGCGCGAGGTGCGAGCCAAGGCAGAAATGTGGGCCCAGGGCGAATCCCAGATGCCGTTTCGCGTTCGGCCGGTCGAGGTCGAATCGATCGGGGTCGGCGAAGACGTCGGGATCACGGTTCGCCCCGCCGAGCATGCAATTGACGGTGCTGCCCGCAGCGAACGAGACGCCGCCGAAGTCCGTGTCGCGCACGACGTGCCGGGTGGCGGACTGCACCGGCGACAGCCAGCGCATCGTCTCCTCGATCGCGGCCGGAATCAGCGACGGGTCGGCGCGGACCCGCGCATAGGCCTCGGCATGGCTCATCAGCGCATAGACCGTGTTGAGGATCAGCGCCTCGACCGTCGAGATGCCGCCGAAGAAGATGACCGCGGCGTTGCGCTTGATCTCTTCGTCGCTCAGCCGATCGTCACCCTCGGCGTTGACCGCGGCCGCGAGCAGGCCGGTGCGGTCGCCGGCGCGCACCGCCTCGATCCGGCGCTGGATCAGGTCGTAAAACGCGCCGATATTGGTTTGCGCCCGGGCGCGGACCGCCGGGTCCCAGGTGAAATTCGCAAGCGCCGCTTCGAAGCTGTCATACCAGCGGCGGAGGTTCTTCTCTTCCCCTGGATCCATCCCGAACAGCGCAAGCACCGCAAGCACCGGCAGGCGGCTGGCCAGAGCGGCCCTCAATTCGACCCTCCCGTCGCGGGCAAAGCCGGCAGCCAGATCGTCGACGATGTGGTCGACGCGCGCATCCATGCTCGCTCTGATGCTGGCCGGCATGAACGGGCCGCTGAAGCCGCGCCGATGGCGCGCCTGCACCGCGCCGTCGGTCGTCAGCATCAGCTCGCCGAACAGGTCGAAGATCAGCGAGCCCTCGGTCCCGACGACGAAGTTCACATTGTCGCGAAGGATCGCCTCGACGTCGGCGTAACGCACGACGTACCACATATCGAGTTCTTCGACCCGGAAGATCGGCGCCACCGGCCGTGCGGCGCTGAAGACGGCATAAGGATCGCGGTCGAGTTCCGCGACACTTGGCCCGTGAGCCGAATGCGCAACCTTGTCCATGAGGTTCCGGTACAGACAGTAGTGCATCGGCACAAGCCAGCTCCGCCATGGTGCTCCACGGTCGGGATTGGCACATACATCTCTGCATGGTAAGAAATAGCGGATCGAGGAGTGACCATGAATCAGTCCCCCGCATCCGACGCGGAAGCCGAAGCCCTGCTTCAGCCCTGGGAGGGCCCGCTCGGCGGCCTGCCGCCTTTCGAAAAGGCGACTCCCGCCGCGATCGAACGCGCCTATCGAACCGCCTCCGACCTCAAGCGGGCTGAGATACGCGCGATCGCCGACAGTGATGCGCCGCCGTCCTTCGAGAACGTGATCGTCGCTTTGGAGGAGTCCGGGCGGGCACTGCGCCGGGTCGAAACTCTGTTCAGGGTGTTTGCGAGCACGATGAGCGGCGAGGAGATGCGCGGCGTCGAGCAGCGTCTGTCTCCGCTGCGTCCGCAGCTCGATGATGAAATCGCCCATGACGATCGGCTGTTCGCGCGGATCGAGGCGGTCCATGCGGCGCGGTCCGAGGCCGGCCTGTCCGATGAGCAGGTTCGGGTAACGGAAGTCATTCGCGACCGCCTGCGCCGGCGCGGGGCCGGCCTCGACGCACAGGCCAAGGCACGGCTGGCGGCGATCAACGGCCGGCTCGCCGAACTGGAGGCGAAGTTCAATCAGAATCTGACGGTCGAGCAGGAACAGCAGGCCGTCATCCTCGACGACGAGGCCGATCTTGCCGGATTGACCGAGGCGCAAATCGCGGTCGCGGCGAGGACCGCGGCCGATCGCGGCCTTGCGGGCAAATGGGCGATCCGCATCACCCGGCCCCAGGTCCTGCCCTTCCTCAAGGCGTCGGCTCGCCGCGATCTGCGCGAAAAGGTCTGGCGGATGGCCGCGATGCAGGGCGACAATCCGGGCGCGCATGACAACAAGCCGGTGATCGCGGAGATGCTGCGGCTGCGCGGTGAGAAGGCGCGCCTGTTCGGCTATCCCGACTTCGCGCATTTCGCGACCGCAGACCGGATGGTGCGGACGCCGGAAACGGCGATGGCGCTGATGCTGAAGGTCTGGGAGAGCATCCTCGGACCGACCGAGAAGCAGATCGCCGACCTGCAGGCGATCGCCGACGCGGAAGGGGCTGACTTCCAGATCGCGCGGTGGGACCGTCTCCATTATCTCGAGAAGCTTCGCAGCGCCCGCTTCGGGCTCGAAACGGCCCAAGTGCGACCTTATTTCAAGCTCGAGTCGATCATCGAGGCGATGTTCTGGGTCGCGGGGCAGCAGCACGGTCTCGAATTCACCGCCATGCCCGACGCGCCGGTCTATCATCCCGACGTCTTCGCTTATGCCGTCACCCGCGGCGGCGAGCCGGTCGGCGCCATTTGGTTCGATCTCTTCCCGCGTGCCGGCAAGCAGCGCGGATCGTGGCAATATGAATATCGTGCGGCCGAGAATCTCCACGGCCGCGTCCTGCCGCTCTCCTCGATCATTTCGAGCATAGAGCCCGGGCTTCCCGGCGAGCCGACCCTGCTCGCCTGGGAATATGCCACCGTGCTGTTTCACGAGCTCGGCCATGCCCTCCATATGCTCAGCTCCAAGGCCCGCTATCCCTCGCTGGGCAGCATGGCGATCGAATGGGATGCGATCGAGCTTCCTTCGCTGCTCAACGAGCGCGGGCTGCTCGACCGCGACCTGCTGCGCAAATTCGCGGTCCACCATGAAACCGGCGAGCCGATCCCGCTCGAGATGATCGACGCGATCGAGCAGGCGGCGGCGTTCGACCGCGTGTTCAGCGTCACCCTCGACTATCTCGCCATGGCGATCATCGACATGGAGATGCATCTCGCCGCCGACGGCGGCGAGGTCGACGCGGTCCGGATCGAGCGCGACGTGCTGGCGCGGCTGGGCATGCCCGAGGCGATGGACCTGATCATGCGCGTGCCCCATTTCCATCACGCCTTCACCGAGCATTATGCCGCGGCGGTCTATGCCTATCTCTGGTCCGACGTGATGGCGGCGGACGTTGCCGACGTCTTCACGGCGTCGCCCGGCGGCTTCCATGATCCGGCGGTCGCGGAGCGTTGGCGGAAGACGATCCTCGAAGTCGGCGCCAGCGTTCCGGCCGACCAGGCGTTCCGCAATTTCAGGGAGCGCGACCCCGATCCGGGCGCCCTGCTGCGGCGGTTCGATCTCGAGACGGTCGACTGAACCGATCCACGCGCGGATCGGCGAAGCGCTCAGCCCACGCTTCCCGTGCGGTCCAGGTGACGCGCAAGGAACCCGACCAGCTTCTCGACGAAATAGGCGTCGTGAATCGAGCCGAACGAGTGATGCTCGTCCGGCAGCATCACGAACTCATGCTGCTTGCCGGCCTCGATCAGGGCATGGGTCATCCTCACCGCGTCGTTCCAGACCCCGGTGTCGTTCGAGCCGGCGACGATCATCAGCCGACCCGCGAGTCGAGCGGCATCGGTGAAGAGGAGGGCATCCTCATAGGCGGCCTTGTTGTCGATCGACGGCGGACCCCCGAAATAGGGCTCGTAGAGGAACCCCGCATGGGGATCGAAGCCCGGCGACGAAGCGATCCCCACGCGATAGAGGTCGGGATGGTCGAACAGGCACGCGACCGTGCCATAGCCGCCCCAGCTATGCCCGCAGATGCCGACCCGGCCGAGATCCATCCATGGCCTCGCCGCGGCCAGATTGCGCAGCGCGGCGGCATGGTCGTCGGTCACCGGCCGCCGCCAGTCCTGGAAGATGACGTCCTGAAAGGCCTTTGAGCGCCCCGGCGTGCCGCGCGCGTCGAGCACGACCGTGACGTAGCCGAGCTGCGGCAAGGCGAAGGCGAGCGCGGGCTTGTAGAGGCCGAGGGCGAAGAAGCGGTGGGTGACGACCGCCACCTGCGGGCCGCCGTAGATGAACTCGACGACGGGATAGGACCGGACCGGATCGAAGTCGCGCGGCTTGTAGATCACGCCCCACAGGTCGGTTTCGCCGTCGGCGGCCTTGACCGAAAACTCTTCGGGGGCGGTCCAGCCCACCGCCTCCAGCCTCGATATATCCATCGGCGCAAAGCGATGCAGAAGCGCGCCCGCGACCGTCCGCACTTCGCTTCGCGGCGGCGCGGCGGGATCCGATACGGTGGCGACGAAACAGCGGCAGTCAGGCGCCATCTGGATATCGTGCACGCCCTGCGATTCGGTCAGCCGCTCGACCTTTCCGCCGCCGAGCGGCGCGCGACAAAGATGAACGTCATAGGGGCGCGCCGGATCATGATGCGCGGTGAAATAGATCCATTCGTCCGCGGCATCGATCGCGATCATCTCGAGCATCGGCCATTGGCCGGAGGTGATCTGGCCGACGAGTTTGCCGTCCATGTCGTAGCGGTACAGATGTTTCCACCCGTCGCGCTCCGATTCCCAGAGAAAGCCCTGGTCGTCGGGAAGAAGCGCGCAGCCGCTGCCGCCGCGAATGACGTCGAACACGCTGCGGATGAATGTGTCGCCGCGCTCGGTGAAGATCGTCTGTGTCGCGCCGCTGGTCGGGTCGCAGCCATACACCGTCGCTTCGCGCAGATCGCGCGAAAATTGCGCGACGTAGAGCGCGCGCGCGTCGGACCGCCATCCGATGAAGGCGAGATAGCGGTCGGCGGTCGGGAGATCGATCCCGATCGCCGTCCGGGCAAAGGTGTCGATGACATAAGGCGTGACCGTCGGGAGCGCGTCCCCGGCGCGGGTCATCGGGAAGAATTCGGCTTCCTCGAAACGCTTCAGATAATGGAGGCGAATGAAACGGCCGACCGCGCGGCTGTCGAACCGGGTCGCGAACAATCGAAGCCCGTCGGGCGACCAGGGGTCGCCAGGCGACCCGAGCATGGGTCCGCCGGGGTCGCCGTTCGGATCATATGCCGGAAAATCCCACGCGTCTCCCACCTCGCCGTCGCGGGTCATGGCCTCGGCGCGGCCGTCGACGATGTAACGCAGCCGGATATTGTGATCCTCAAGCCCGGCAAAGCATCGGCCATCGGGCGACGGCATCTCGCGCGCCGTCGGCGGATATTGAGGGACGTGGAAAGGCCGCGCGAACCCGCGCGGAGTCGCCCTGCCCTTCCGCGAAGCGTTTGCGTAGAACAGCTCCGCCGCGGCGGGCTTGGGTTCGGCGGCAACCGAATAAGCGTGGGTATCGAGGCGATAGTCGCGCCCCTCGAACGCGAAGCCAATTTCGCTTGGCGAAATCTGCGCGAACCCCTCGAAGGGGAGGCCAGCATAAGGCGGTTCTCGCCCGATCGCATCGCGCAGCGCATTCCTCGTCCTCGCGACGTCGAACAAGGGTGATGCCATGCCTGTCCGCGGATCGAACAGCTCGATCGCCGTAGCTTCGGGCGCGTCGCGGACGAACCAGAATCGGCCGTCGGGCAGCCAATTGGCGACGACCTGGCCGCCTTTCAGTAGCGACGGATAGTCGAGATAGGCATCGAACGCGGCACGGTCCGCCGCGGCCGGCATGTCCTGCGCCATTTCCGCCTCCTGCTTTCACCGGTCTTCGGCCAGCTCCGTACATTGCTGTACTGTGGCAGTCAAAAAGGAGACGAGGGCACGCTCAAATCGCCTGATGGCCTATTTTCGCGCCAAGGTGAAGATGCCGTAACGCATCGCGCCGGTCCGGTAGGCGAAGATCAGCCGCGGCAGCGACAGCATGAATTCGCGGTTGCGGGTCGCCCGGCCCAGCGCGATGCGGCGGATGGTTCGATCGGTGATGAGCTTCTTTAGAAATCCGGTCGCGCACAGCGTCCAGGTGCGGCGCACCCGGCGGCTGACATCCTCGAACGACGGGACCTCGAACCCTGCGGCGCGCGCCATCTCCTCATAATCGGCGCGGCTCCCCATCGACGGCAGCCGGCCTTCGCGGCAGATCGGTTCGAGCAAGTGGCGCACCTGCCACGGCGTCGGATCAGGCGCAGCGAGCCAGGCGCAGACGACCAGCCGACCTCCGGGCCGCAGCACGCGATGGGCTTCGGCGAAGAAACGCGGCTTGTCGGTCATATGCTCGCTGCTTTCGATCGCATAGCCATGGTCGAACGCGGCGTCGGGCAAGCCGTTGTCGAGCCAGTCGCGGAGATGGAAGGTCAATGCGCCCGGGCGCGCGGCGGCGATCCGATGCTGCGCCGCCGAGAGGGTCAGGCCGGTGACCGCGACCCCGAGCCGATCGGCGAAGCGCGCCGCGGTGGCGCCATAGCCGCAGCCGATGTCGACCAGCTTTTGGCCACGCTCGGGCGCTAGCGCCGCGCCGACCAGATCGGCGAGCGCGTCGGTCGCCTCGGCCGGCGTCTCGCGGCCGGTCGCCCAGAAACCGTGATGGACATGCTCGCCCCAGACGGCGCGATAGATCGGGTCGAGCTCGTCATAATGGTCGGCGACATGATCGGAGCGCTGGCGCCTTCTGGGCAGGATCATGCGGTCTGGTACGGGCGGTGCGCCGGGGCGGGCAAGCCTTGATACGCCCGCCCCGGCGGAAGGCTCAGGCGGGCTCGCGCTCCCGCTGGGCGCCCGTGAGCAGCGCGGCGTCCCCGGTCTGGAGGATCGGGCGGAAGCCGCCCATGATCATCCGCTGCATGTTGAACGGCGCGTCGCCGCTCGGCTGCATCCGCGGATCTTCCATCAACTTCCGATTGCCTTCGTCGCGGACCTCCTTGGACGGCCAGACGATCCAGGAAAAGACGATGCTTTCGCCGGGTTCGGCGGCGACCGCGCGGCGGAAGTCGGTGACCTTGCCGTCCTTGACGTCATCCTCGAAGCATTCGACGATGCCGGTCGCGCCATATTCCCTGAACAGGGGCGCGACCTCTTCCGCCATCTTGCGATAGGCCTCCTCCTTGCCGGGGCCGACCGGAATGATGAAACCGTCAATATAGGTCATGGCTCTCTCCTCTTGTACAACAGCGAGTCCGGCGCCCGTGACGGGGGCGCACGGGGTCCGGAATGTCGCTGATTTGGTCGAGCCGGTTCAGACTAAAGCCGCGATCCGAGTCCCGCCACCGCCGCGTCAACCGCATATCGCGCGATAGGGTCATACCGCCTTGTTTCGCGGCGAGCGACGACCGGTAGCGCCACCGCGACCGCAGGATTATGGTCGGGGCGAGATGAGAACGGCACTGCTTGCGATCCTCCTTGCCGCCTGCTCGGCCGGCCAGGGCGACGGCACCGGCAACGCGCAGCCGGGCGGCGGGCGCGACACGCCTGGCCGCGATTCACCCGGCCGCGACTCGCCCGGCGGCGGCCCCTGCGTCGCGCCGCTGAGCCCGTCCGCTTTTGACAATTGCGACTTCGGGCCGGCCGAACGCTTGCGCGGGGTGTGGGTGACGGGGTTCGAGCGATCCGGTTTCGTCCCCGGCGCTTCGGCAATCCCCGATTTTGGCGATCCCACCCCGTCCAGGATCTGGCTCGCCTTCGCCCCGGGAATCTATCCCGATCCGGCGCTTCGGGCAGAGCTCGACAAGCTGGGCGCCAGCGGAGCGGTCGCGATCGAATTTGTCGGCCGGCGCTCCCGAGGGGCGAACGCCGGCCGGGTCGTGGTGGTCGATCGCATCATCGCGGCACGGATCCTCGGGCCGTTGCGGCGGCGCTGAAGCCCCACCGAGACTCGAAGAACCTCCGCTCATGATTCGTGCTCCGCTTCTTGCCGCCGTCGCCTTCGTTTCGGCTGAGCAGCCGGCCTCCACTCCGCCCACAACCCAAGCTGCAAGTCTCGCTTCCTGCCGGGTGACCGCATCGAGCGGATCGGTGTCGCTCGACGAGACCACCTGCCGCATCATGCTCGCCCACGCCCGCTTCGATCCCGCACGGGACGCGCAAGGCCGCGCGGTGCCCGACATCATCGATTCCAGGATAGGCCGGCGCATCCAGTATCGAGCCGCCGCGAAGGCCGGCGGCTCGTCCTGTGTTACCCGCCCTGCAGCTGGTGCCGCCGCATCGCATGGCGGAGCTGGTCGTAGCTGAGCGACAGCGCTGCGGCCGCGGTGCGCTGGTTCCACCGGCATTTTTCGAGCGCGGCGGAGAGGATCGCCTTTTCATATTCGGCGACCGCAAGCCGGAAATCGGCTGCGGCCGCCGGATCATGCGCCGACGCGCCCCCATTCGTCACGGCCGCAGCGTCGCCGCCCGGCTCGACCGGCTGCATGGCGGGCAAGCCCGCCGAAGCCTTGGCGAAGGCGGGTGCCCAAGGCGAATCAAACGGATCGAACTGGATGTCGTCGATCGGGCGCGAGGCATCCTCCCAGCGATAGACCGCCCGTTCGATCACGTTCCTCAATTCGCGGACATTGCCGGGCCAGGGCCAGGCCATCAGCTGTCCCATCGCCCGCTCGCTGAAGCCGGGCCAGCTTTCCCACTCGAGCTCGAGCCCCATCCGGCGGGCGAAGAAATCGGCGAGCACCGGAATGTCGCTCTGACGGTGCCGCAGCGGCGGCAGCGTGACCACCTCGAAGCTCAGCCGATCGAGCAGATCGGCGCGAAAGCGGCCCTGCTCGACCAGCCGCGGCAGATGCTCGTTGGTCGCCGCCACGATCCGGACATCGACCTGGACCGGCCGGCTGGCGCCGATCCGAGTGACCTCGCCATATTCGATCGCGCGCAGCAGCCGGTCCTGCGCCGGGCTCGACAGGGTCGCGAGCTCGTCGAGGAACAAGGTCCCGCCGCTCGCCTCCTCGAACCGGCCCTGCCTTGTCTTGGTCGCGCCGGTAAACGCGCCCGCCTCGTGGCCGAACAATTCGGCCTCGATCAAAGTCTCGGGCAGCGCCGCGCAATTCATGATAATGAGCGGCCCGTCCCAGCGGGAGGAAAGATGGTGGAGTCGCTCGGCGATCAGTTCCTTGCCGGTGCCGCGCTCGCCGATCACCAGGACCGGCCGGTCGAGTGGCGCCGCCCGGCTCGCCCGCTCGACCGCGTCGAGGAAGGACGAGGATTGGCCGACCAACTGGGTATTGCGCTCCATTCCCATCTATTGGGATATTTCGCCACCTGTTGGCAAGCACGAACCGTCCTCAAGGTGCTGAAAGTCGCTCGTTTTCCCCGGATTCCTGCTCTTTTCCATATCTGGCACGCGCCATGCTTAAGAAAGCCTGTCATCGCCGGATCGTCGGCGTCACCGGAAAAGGCCAGGGAGACCGCACATGTTCAGCTTCGATCGCTTCACTCGGATCGCCCCGGTAATCGGCGCGCTGATCCTGTCGACGCTGTCGATTGCCGCCGCGGTCGGACCGGCCCGGTCGGCCGAAACCACGCCGACAGTCTATGCGGCGGTCGCGGGCACTCGGGCGCATGGGTGATCCCCGCTCGGTCCGGGTCGTGGTCGAACGCGGCGAGCTCCGGCGCATGAGCGAGCCGCGCGACCGCAAGCCGGCCAGGGCTTATGTCAATTCCAAGGAGTTCTTTCCCATGGGCATTTTTTCGCGGACGCGCGATATTATAGCCGCCAACGTTACCGACCTGCTCGACAAGGCCGAAGATCCGGCGAAGATGATCCGGATGATCATCCTCGAAATGGAGGAGACGCTGGTCGAGGTGCGCGCTTCGGCCGCCCGCACCATCGCCGATCAGAAGGAGATGCGCCGGCAGATCGCCAGGCTCGACCACCTCCAGGAGAGCTGGGTCGAAAAGGCCGAGCTGGCGCTTTCCAAGGATCGCGAGGATCTCGCCAAGGCGGCGTTGTACGAGAAGCAGAAATCGGCCGACATGGCCGATCAGCTCAAGGTGGAGATCGAAGTGCTCGACGATGCGCTGCGCGCGTCCGAAGCCGACATCGCCAAGCTGCAGGGCAAGCTGCGCGAGGCCCGTGCCCGCCAGAATGCGATCATGACCCGGATGGAGAGCGCCCACAATCGCGCCCGGCTGCGCGAGGCCCATTCGGGCCCGAAGGTCGACGAAGCCTTTTCCCGCTTCGACGTCCTCGAGCGCCAGGCCGATCTCGCCGAGGGTCATGCCGACTCGTTGAGCATCGGCGGCCCGCCCAAGACGCTCGACGAGGAAATTGCCGAGCTCAGGAATTCCGACAAGGTCGATGCCGAACTCGAGGCGCTGAAGGCCACGCTCGCTAAGCGCACCAATGGCGGCGAAGCCGCGAACAAGGGGGAATGATCAGATGAACTACCTGCTGCCGATCATCATTGTCGGGATTTTGTTCATCGGCTTTCCCTGGGTGATCTTCCACTATGTCACGAAATGGAAGACGGCCGCGACGTTGACCACCGCCGACGAGAATCTGCTCGACGAGCTGCACGATCTCGCCCGCCGGCTCGACGAACGGATGATCACGATCGAGCGCATCGTCCAGGCTGACAATCCCAATTGGCGTTCGCTGGCCAGCGACCCCGTCGAAACCGCGCTCGAGGACCGCAGCGAGCGCGTGCTAGCCGCCGCGGACCGTTCCAACCGCGCCGTCAGGAGGACCCGATGACATCGCTGCGCACCCGCTTCTATCTCGACAAGCAGAATGCCAAATGGTCGGGCGTCTGCGCGGGCATCGCCGATTATACCGGCATGGACGTCACCGTGGTCCGGATCGGGCTGGTGCTGATCACCGTGCTTGGCGGCTTTCCCTGGACGCTGATCGCTTACTGGATCGCCGCCTGGATGGCGCCGAGGAAGCCGCTCGAGCTCTACGAGCAGACCGTGGACGACCAGAAATTCTGGCAGGGCGTGCGCGCCAATCCGAGACGGACCGCCCGCGCCGTCAGGTCGCGTTTCCGCGAGATCGACCGCCGGCTCGCCGACGTCGAGGCCTATGTAACCAGCTCGAACAGCCGCCTCGCCCGCGAGATCGAGCAGCTGCGCTAGCATCGGCAAGCGCAAGGGGGAAAGAAGATGAGCTTCAGCGGACCGGGCTTCATCGTCGCGATCGTGCTGATCTCGACCCTCGGCTGGGTGCTGACCAGCTGGATCCGGGCGCGGCACGGCTATCCGGTCGAGAATGAATGGTCAGGGACGAGCCAGCGCTCCGATCCGGAAGCGGCCCGGCAGGTCGCGCAGCTGACGGGCGAGAATGAGAAGCTTCGCGGCCAGGTCGGCCGACTCGAGGAGCGGATTGCCGTGCTGGAGCGGATCGCCACCGACCCGGCCGAACGGACCGCCCGGGAAATTGAAAATCTACGTTAGGAGGAATTCAAAATATGGAAGCCCAGGCTCTTACCCTTGTCGGTCAATTGATGCCGATGATTGCCATCGTCGTCGCCGTCGGCGTCGGCGGCTGGGTGATCACCACCTGGATGCGGATCAAGCACGGCTACCCGCTCGACGGCGCCTGGGGGCAGGCGATCTATCCCAAGACCGGGGATGAAGCGATCGAGCGGATCAAGCTGCTGACGGCCGAGAATGCCCAGCTCAAGGCCGAACTGGGATCGATCAAGGACCGGCTCGCCACCGTCGAGCGGATCGTCACCGACGACAGCCACCGGATCACCCAGGAGATCGAGGCGCTGCGCGCGCCGAAGAACTAGGACACGGACCATGGAAGAGATGTGGAAACCGCTTGTCGCATTCATCATCGTCGGCCTGCCGGTGATCCTGATCTTCGGCCAGCCGCTGATCAAAAGATGGCTCGAGCATCGCGAGAGAAGGATGGAGCTGGAAGCGCGGATGACCGCCGAGAAAGCGGCGCAATATGCCGCCCACACCGAACGGCTCGAGCAACGGGTGCGCGTGCTGGAACGGATCGTCACCGACAAGGGCATCGTCGTCGCCGAGGAAATCGAGCGGCTGCGCGATGAGCCGCTGAACTGAGGACTGGTGAATGAACGTCTATGAAATGGTGATCGGGATCGTGCTGATCACCGGCATCGTATCGATCGCCCGCGCCCGCTACGGCATCCGCCGCGACCACAAGGGCAATGAGCATTTTCGCGACGACCGCGAGACCCGACGGCTGCGGGAGGAGGTGACCGAGCTCAAGGACCGGCTGGCGGTGCTCGAACGGATCACGGTCGAGAAGGAAAACAGCCTTGCGCGCGAAATCGAAAGCCTGCGCGACCGTTAGGGAGGCTTATGTCGGACCCCGCTCTGCTCGTCGCGATCGCCGCCGCCGTAACCTTGGCGATCGGGATCACCGTCGCCGCGTGCCTCAGGGGCTGGCAGGAGTGGCTCGAGCTGCGCCGCGACCAGATTGCGGAGGGACGGCCAGCCGGGGGCCCCGGCGAGCTCAGGGAGCTGCGCGACCGGGTCCGTCGGCTCGAAGCCATCGCCGACGGCGCCGAGCGCTAGGACCGGACCCCAAGGCGTTCTACCGGTCGGCGAGACGGATGTTCAGGTGACGCGATCGCCGGCATCGGCGACCGATTCGAGATCCTGGCCGACACCCCTGACCGTGTTGCATCCTGCCAGCGCGAGCCCCGCCGACAGCGCGCACAGGGCAATAAGCCTCCGGACCATGATCATTCTCCCTTCGAAACGAGGCCCTATCGCCAAATGTCGGACGCTGCCAGAACCGGCGCCATCATACGGTCGCACCGGACGTGCCGCTCGGCGCGCGAACCGGCGCCCGAAGCGGGTTCCCACTTTTCCGGAAAGCGCGCTAAGTCGCTGCCATGACCTTCCAGTCGCTGAGCGAAGTCTATGACGATTACGCCCTGCTCGAAGCGGACGACCGCTACCGGTTGCTGATCGATCTTGGCCGCTCGCTGGAGCCGATGCCCGACGCGCTCAAGACCGACGCAACCCTGGTCCGGGGCTGCTCGGCCGCGGTCTGGCTCTATCCGCTGGCGCGCGACGACGGCCGGCTCCATTTCCTCGCCGACAGCAACGCGGCGATCACCAAGGGGATCGTCGCTTTGATCCTGCTCGCGGTGCAGGACCGCGCCCCCGGGCAGATCCTTGCCGCCGACATCCCTGCCGAGCTCGCCCGGTTCGATCTCAGCCGGCAATTGAGCTCCAACCGCACCCAGGGCATCCCCAATATGATCGCCTTGATCCGCGAGACCGCGGAACGGCTCGCCGCATGAACGACCCCAAGTCCCCAACCAACTTCGATCCCCGGCTTTTCATGACCTATGCCAGCAAGGCGGGTCATAGCGGTGCGCTCGGCATGTTCTATCGCGCGCACGGACCCGACTGGGCCGAGCTCGGGCTGCCTTATGACGAGCGCCTGATCGGAATGCCCGCCGGCGACATCATTGCGTCGGGGCCGATCGTCAGCCTGATGGATATGACGACCGGGGTCGCCGTCTGGGTCCGGCTCGGCCGCTTCCGCAACCAGGCGACGCTCGATCTTCGCGTCGACTATCTGCGTCCCGCAAGGCCGGGCACGATGATTGTCGGTCGCGCCGAATGCTACGCCATGACCCGCAGCGTCGCTTTCGTTCGCGGTCACGCCCATGATGGCGACGCCGCCGATCCGATCGCCCATATCAGCGCTACGTTCATGTTCATCGACTGATCGGTCGGGCGGCGCAGTCCGACCTCCGGCACATTCGCGCTGGAGCATTGCGCCGGATTGAGCTAATTTATCCTGAATAGGACGAAAGTTTCTAATTGGGATGGGAGGGCTTCAATGCGCATCTGGACGATAGTGGCCATTGTGGCGGCCATTCTGACCTCGCCGGCCAAGGCCCAGGACGCCTCTTTCGTTCGCTACGCGCAGCCGGTGATCGCGATCACGCATGCGCAACTGGTCGACGGCACCGGGGCGCCCCCCGCCCGCGACATGACGATCGTGATTCGCGACGGCCGGATCGCCGCGGTCGGCCGGTCGGGTCGGGTGCGGGTCCCGGCCGACGCAACGGAGATCGACGGAACCGGAAAAACCGTCCTTCCCGGCTTCGTCTTCATGCACGAACATATGTTCTACCCCGCCGGCGAGCTGCACTTCAACGAGATGCTGCAGAGCTTTCCCCGGCTCTATCTGGCCGGCGGCGTCACCACCGCGCGCACAGCGGGAACGCTGGCGCCTTATGCCGATCTCAACCTGCGCGACGCCATCGCCGCGGGCGCTGCGATCGGGCCGGATCTTCATGTCACTGGGCCGTTCGTCGAGAATCGCGGTCTTCCGGTGCTCAAGGTCCACGGTCTCGCCGATGCTGACGAAGCCGAGCGATTCGTGAACTATTGGTCCGACGCCGGGGTCACCTCGTTCAAGGCCTATATGATGCTGACCCGCGCCCAGCTCGGCCGGGCGATCGAGACCGCGCATCGCCGCGGCGCCCGGGTCACCGGTCATCTTTGCTCGATCACCTATCGCGAGGCGGCGACGCTCGGCATCGACAATCTCGAGCACGGCTTCGGGGTGATGACCGATTTCATCGAAGGCAAGCAGCCCGACATCTGCCCGTTCGAGCGGCTGGGAACGCTGCTGGACGGCGTCGATCCCGCTTCGCCGCAGGTCCGCGCACTGATCGACTTTCTCGTCGCGCGCAACGTCGCGATCACCTCGACCCTGGTTCCCTATGAGGACCTGACTCCGGGGCGCCCGCGGCTCAGCGCGGCAGCGCGGGCGACAATGACCGCCGAGGCGCAGCGGACCTATGACGGGACCCAGCAGGCGCTGCTGGCGCTGGACGCCCGGCAGGCAGCCGCCAACTTCGCCAAGATGATGCGGCTCGAGCGGATGTTCGTCGCGGCCGGCGGCATTTTGCTCGCTGGCAGCGATCCGACCGGGACCGGCGGCGTCATTCCCGGCTTCGCCAGCCAGCGGCAGATCCAGCTGCTGGTCGAGGCCGGTTTCCCGTTCGAGCAGGCGGTGCGGATCGGAACGCTCAATGGCGCGACCTTCCTCGGGCGCCAGCGCGAGATCGGCTCGATCGCCCAGGGCAAGCGCGCCGATCTGATCCTGATCGACGGCGACCCGGTCGCCGATCGGGCCGCGATGGATCGCATCTCGATCGTGTTCAAGGCCGGCATCGGCTATGATCGCCAGGCCCTGCTCAATTCGGTGCGCGGGCTGGTCGGGGCGCGTTAGATACTTTTGAAGCTTTCTTTCATCCTCGACTCTCTTCGTTGTCATGCCAGTCCCCGGATCGGGTTTCGCCCGCCCAGGGACAGACTACGACCGGCATCCAAGCAGCACCGGGAATGAAGCTCAATTTGTCGATTCAGCGGCCTGCGATCAAAATCTGAACGCGGCGTTCACGCCGATCTGACGCGGCGGCAGGACAACGACATAGCGCGCGGGATTCGTCAGCTGGTCGTATTGGCCGCGATAAATATCCGTATAGTCAAAACTATCAAATATATTATTCACGAAGACGGAGAGCCGCAAGCCCGACCCGAGGGACAGGGCGACCCTGGCGTCCAGCCGATCATAATCCGGCACCCGCAACTGGCCTCCCAGGGGTGCGTTGATGTTCACGTCCCGCACAGCATAGCCGCCGACGTAACGATAGTTGACGAAGAACTCGAGTGACGACGTCTGTGAAAGATCGGTCGTATAGGCGAGAGAGACGGATGCGTTGTGTCGAGGCGTGAATTCAAATGGCTCGCCTGAGCGGTCCTTGCTGACGCCGGTGCCAACCTGAATGAATTCTCTGAACCGGGCGTTGACATAGCCATAGCTTCCTCGAAAAAGCAGTCCCCGAGCGAGCTGCGCTTCGATATCGGCTTCGAAGCCGCGACTGCGACTGCTTGCCGCATTAGCGATCGTCGTGATGGGAGTCGATCCTCCGGGATCCGGCACGACATTCAACAATTGCTGGTCTTTGATATCGATGTTGAACAGTGCGAAATTGGCACGGACACGGTTATCGAACAGGCGCGTTTTCAGGCCGATCTCATAGCTCTGCGAGGTCTCCGCGTCATAGGGGAGGATGGCGTTCGGTCGGCTTGGGAAGCGATTGATGCCCCCCGCCTTCCAGCCTTGCGCGTAAGTGAAATAGGCGAGGATGTCGTCGGTGATGTCGAAAGAAATCGAAGCCATGGGGGAGAAGTTGTCGAAATCAGCCTCCCCATTCTTCTGAAAGGCATTGATCGACAAATCGAGAACATTGAGCACGCGATCGCCGCCTGTACGCACGTTTTCCTGCGAATAGCGGCCACCAACGGTCAGTTCGAGCGGGGGGACAGGGCGATAGCTTGCCTGACCAAAGACCGCATAACCGTCCCGCTTCTCGAAAAAGGATTCCCGAATGTAAAGTGATACGAACGGAACGCCGGGACCGAGGTCGCGGGAGCGGAACTGATCGATCTTTTGTTCGAAATAATAGCCGCCGAGCAGCCAGTCGAAATTCCTGCTCGATCCAGTCAGCCTCACCTCCTGACTCCAGAAATCCTGTGTCAGATCAACCCGCTGTTGCGTTCCGGCGACCGTGATCGGGAGGAGCGCAACGGAAAGAGGCACCGGTGGCACCGTCGTCGACAGCGGCACTGCGCGGAGTGTCCGCGCGGCCTGATTGGTGACGTTCGCGTCGTCGTCCAGCAGAATGTTGGAATCGACGCTCCGAAGACCGGTTTGCGAGGTTAGCGTGATATTGTCGCTGAGTTCGACATTCACGGTGACCTGTCCGCCCCAGCCGCGCTTCCTGTCGTCCTCGTCCTGATCGACCAGCGCGACGTAGCGCCGCGGCCCGAGCGGGACGCCATATCCCTGATCGTTGAAATCGTCATAATTGTAATCAGCCGAAGCAAGCACCTCGATCGTGTCGGTGGGCTGCCACCGCAGACTCGCGCGGCTTACAATCCGGGTAGAGAAATTATAGTTCGACCCATCGGCATTGTCGATAAAGCCGTCGGTGTGCGAAACTTGAAATGCGATGCCCGCGAACAAGTTCGACGTGACTGCGCCGGAAGCGGAGGCACGGAACCGGGCCGATCCGAATTCTGCGATTTCCGTTTCGAATCGGCCCTGGGTTTGCGGACCGGGCTGACGTGTTACGATGCTGATCGCGCCCGCCTGGGTGTTGCGGCCAAACAAGGTGCCCTGCGGTCCGCGCAACACCTCGACGCGCTCGAGATCGAGAAACGCGATGTCGAAGCCAAGCTGCGGCTGGTACATGCCATCGATGAAAACCCCGGTTGCGGGCTCCAGACCGCCATTATAGCCGACGCCTCGAATGACGAGATAGTTGAAGTCGGACGACGGTGCTGCGCCACCAGCGGTCGTGAAATAAAGGTTTGGAACACGGGCAAAGAGTGCCGGTGCGTCTGTGATGTTCTCCTGTTCGAGCTGCGCAGAGCCGATTCCGGACACCGCCATGGGGACGTCTTGCAGCGTCTCGGCACGGCGCCGAGCCGTCACGACTATGTCATCGCCATTGCCTTGATCAGGGGTGGCGGCAGCGGCACTTTCCGTAGTGCTTTCCCCGACATCGACGTCCCCAAGGGTCAGCTGAGCAGCAACTGCCGTGGGGCGGATGACGAGAGCTCCGCTTGGCGTTTGGGCCACCCCGAATGCGCTGCCCTCCAGCATGATGCGCAACGCCTCCCGGGGAGAGACGATGGCGTTGACGGGTCTCGATCGGATCCGACGAAGTTGGTCATTATCGAACAGGATTTGCGTTCCGGTCTGCCGCGCCAGCCTGGTGATCGCATCCGACGCACGCTGTTCGGGAATGTTGATCCGAACGGTCTGCTGCGCCTGCGCGGGCGACATCGCCAGCATCGATGCCGATGCCGCCAACCCAATCGCCATGCTCCTGATCAGGAAAGCGCATTTCAGCTTGCGGTTGCGGTCGGACATTTCTTCCCCCTCCAATGGCCCGTGCGCCCGCGATGCTTCGCATGACGCTTGAACCTTGGACACGCGAAGGGGGACGCGCCCTACCTGCACATTGGAAAAAATACGTTTGGGCGTCAAAAAACTTAGCTTCGCCGGGCGACGAAACGCACTTCGCCCTTGGAGCGGACTGCGCGGACGGGGAAGACCGACTCCACTGTCTCGATGAATGCCGCGACGTCGTTGGTGCGGAAATAGCCGCCCACCGAATGGTGCGCTACGGCAGGATCCACACTGATCCGAGTCTGCGTGTAACGTTGCATTTCCGCAGCTGCCTGAGACAAAGGTTCGCCCGAAAACACGATATCGCCCTGGCGCCAGGCGAGCTCCCGATTGAGCTGGTCGGACGAGACGCTGGCGATGGCGAGCCGATCCTCCACCACATGCACCTGCTGACCAGCGGAGGCTGGGGCGGCGCTCGGCCAGCCGATATCACCATCGGCATTGGGCGAAACGATCACTCTACCCTGGGTGACGATGACGTCGAGTTGCCGGTCTTCCCCGACTCTTACAACGAACCTGGTGCCCACCGCCCGCACGCTGCCGGCCGGCGAGATCACTGTGAACGGCCGCGCAGGGTCGTGCGCCACCTCGAACAGTGCCTCGCCGCGCTCGAGCAGAATCCGCCGCTGGCCTTCCGAGAATTTGACTATGAAACGCGTGTCGGTGTTGAGCGTGACTCTGCTGCTGTCCGCAAGCGTGACGGTGCGCTGCTCGCCCACGGCGGTCGCGTAGGCATGGCTCGCGGAACTTCCGAGAAACGTGAAACCGGCAAAGGTCGCGGCTGACAGCACCATCACCACGATACCCGCCGCCACCGCCCGGCGGCCGACATAAAATCCATCGAGGTCGTTTGCAGGCGCGGGCGCGGCCGTCTGTTGTGGCCTGGAGGACAGGCTGTCGAAATCGCCCCAAAGCTTCGCATATTGCTCGAAGGCCGAGCGGTGCGCCGGGCTCGCCTCCAGCCAGGCAGCGAACTCGGCTGCGGCACTCTCATCGAGCCGGCCGGAATCGCGCCGGGCTACCCAGGCGGCGGCTTCGTTGTCGATATGCGGCGCAATCGGCAGGCGATCGATCTCAGCCATGCTTGGCACCTTCCTGCACGTTCTCCGCGGCATCGGCTTCGCAACCCTCCTCCGCTTCGACGGACGCAAGATAGTCGCGGCAGGATCGCAGGCCCTGCCTGATATGCTTCTCCACTGCTGAGACACTGATGCCGAGCTTTTCCGCAATCTCGGCGTTCGAAATCTGCTCCACCTTGCGCATGATGAACACCTGCCGACAACGCGGCGGCAAACGATTCACCGCGTCCCATAAGAGCCGGACGCGCTCGCGGGCGATAATCTCACGGTCGATCGCCGGCGATGGATCGGCAACGTCACCAAGCGCTTCGATCCCGGCAACCTCACCCCGCACGCGAACCCCGCGAAGATGGTTTAGCGCAAGATTGCGCGCGGTCGAATAAAGATAGGCTGTCGGCGGGACCGGTCGTTCTGTCGTCGAGGCTGCGAGCACGCGCGTGAACGCCTCGTTGGCGACATCTTCGGCGACGGCTGCGCTGGGCAGCAGGCGAGCGACATAGCCGCGCAGCCCCCGCAGGTTCTCGCGATAAAATCTTCCGAATGCGTCGCCGCCGCGGTCTGCCATCCCAAATCTCTCGCCCGCACGCGCATGTTGGGTCGCGTCGGTGAAAGGGTCAAGCAGGCGATTTCACCGGCCGGCTCGGCCGCCCTGGAGCGCGCGCGCAAGGCACGGGATGAACTGATCCGCGCGCGCCGGTGACGCGATACATTATCGAGCCACTCGGTTCTCATGATCGGGCGACATTCACCAGCGGCTCGGACGCACTCGATTCCTATCTCCGCAAACGCGCCTTACAAGACGTGAGGCGCAGGGTCGCCGCCTGTTTCCTTGCAGTGACGGATGGTGGCGAGATTGCGGGTTATTATACGATCGCTGCGACCAGTCTCGGCTTCGGGGATCTGCCGGCTGCCCGTGCGAACGAATTGCCCCGCTATCCGGTGATTCCGGCGATCCTGCTAGGCCGGCTGGCCGTCGCGACGGCGCATCAGGCCAAGCGTCTCGGCGGCGCCTTTGTCGCCGACGCCCTGGCCCGCGCCGAAGCGAGCGACCTCATGGCCTATGCGATGGTGGTCGACGTCAAGGACAGGGAAGCAGCCCGCTTCTATGCGCATCTCGGGTTCGAGCCCCTGACCGACAACCCGTTGCGTCTGCTGCGCCGACTATGAGGAGTCATGCAGCAGCGAGCGATTCAAACCGATTGCTCGCTGATTTAAGCGGCGGTGCGCCGTTCCTCGGCCCTGCGCAGCACGTCATAAGCGGCCTGGATCGCCTGAAAGCGCGCCGCCGCTTCCTTGTCGCCGGGCTTGACGTCGGGATGATTGGCCTTGGCGAGCCGGCGATAGGCGGCTCGGACCTCCTCGAAACCGGCATCTGCCGAAAGCTCGAGCACGTCCAATGCGCGCATCTCGTCGCGGCTGCGGCTGCCGTCGCCGGGGCCGCCCCAGCCATAATGGCCGGCCTGGTGGAAGCCGCCGGCATCGCGCCGCTCCTCGGCCTCGCGCGCGGCGGCGTCCTCGGCGGTCAAGCCTTCGAAATAATTCCAGTTGCGGTTATATTCGGCGGCGTGCGGCTCGCAGAAATGCCAGCGTTCGGGGCTGTTCGGTGACTTGGGCGCCGGCCGGTCGCCGGGCTCTTCGCAGCCGTGGCGATCGCATTTGCGCACCGGCTCGGCCTGACGCGTCGAGCCGTAGCCGCGCCAGCGCGGGAAACCCCAGTCATTCGATCGCTTCTGCCGAACCATCGCCCCGAGATAGAGAGCGCGCGGCGCTTCGACCAGCCCGACGCGCGGAAAAAGCCAGAGGGTCTGTAAGCCGGGTTCTGTCCACCCTCTTGCGAGGGATGGGCGGCCATTCCTCTAGGCGGCGGATCGCTCCGCCGCTCAAGCAACCAACCCGGGCGGCGAGGCTGGAACGAAGCCCATATGCCGCCCCTATTCGGTCTTGCTCCCGGTGGGGTTTGCCATGCCGCCGCCGTTGCCGGCCGCGCGGTGCGCTCTTACCGCACCCTTTCACCCTTGCCTTCCAACGCCTGCGCGAAGGAGGGCGGTCTCCTCTCTGTGGCACTATCCCTGGGGTCGCCCCCGCCGGGCATTATCCGGCACCGTCGTTCCAAGGAGCCCGGACTTTCCTCGCCCCGCTTGCGCGGGCCGCGGCCGCCCGACCCTCTGGCGCGCTCTATATACGGTGTCCGCGCTCGCGCTCCAAGAGCAGCTGGAGGAGGATGGCGCGGCATTCGCCGTCGATCGTGCCGTCGAGCAATTCGGGACGGAAGCGGCGCTGGAAGGCGACCGTCGCCGCCAGCGCATCGCGCACGTCATAGCCGTAGCGCTCGAGCGCAAGCAGGAAACCGCCATCGGTCCAGAGCGGATCGACCAGGTCGCGGGTCGGCCGGGCGACCGCCAGGCCATGGCTGGCGAGCAGCGCCCAATCGAACAATTCTCCTGGGTCCTGCTTGCGCGCCGGGGCGATGTCGGAATGGCCGACGACATTGGCGCGCGGGACCCCATGGCGGCGGACGATCCCCGCGAGTAGCGGCACAAGCGACTCCATCTGCTGCGCCGTGAACGGCCGATAGCCGAATTCGTGGCCGGGGTTGACGATCTCGATGCCGATGCTCGCCCCGTTCACATGGTGGAGGCCGCGCCAATAGGACACGCCCGCATGCCAGGCGCGATGCTCCTCGGCGACCATCCGCAGCACCTGCCCGTCCTCGGCGATCAGATAATGGGCCGAGACCCGCGCCTCGGGGTCGCGCAATCGCTCGATCGCCGCCTCTCCGGTCGCCATCCCGGTATAATGGAGGACGACGATCGAAATCGGCTGGTCGCGCTCGTCGAAATTGGGCGAGAGGAAGTCGATAATGTCGTCCACGCCCCTTTACCGCGCCAACCGCCCGGAACGTCAACCCGACTCTGCAGGCCGGGGCGGTTTCGGGTCGGCTCGCGCCGAGCGTCAGGCGACGTGCGCGCGCCCCATGTCGAGCCGCTCCTCGACCGGCGCGGGGAGGTAGAGGCCGCGGTGATCGGGGTCGGAGATGAAATGCTCGGTCTGGCCGAGCACGGTCTCGCCGGCGCCGAGCATCAGCGTGCCGCCGGGCGCGATCGCCTGACTGAGCCGACTGAAGGCCAGCCGCCGCATGCCCGGCGAAAAATAGAGGAGAAGATTGCGGCAGAGGATGATGTCGAACCGGCCCGGCGCGGGCGGCGCCTCGATGATGTTGCCGACTTCGAAACGGACGTTGCCGCGCAGCTTGGCCGATACCTGCCAGTCGCCGCCGCCGAGTTCGTCGAACCAGCGGATCATCTGGGCGACCGGAAGGCCGCGCTGGACTTCGAACTGCGAATAGCGGCCGTCCTTGGCCCGGTCGATCGCCGCACGCGACAGGTCGCTGCCGACAATGTCGATCGTCCAGCCGAGCCAGCGGCGTCTGTCGTCCGCGAAGCTCATGGCCAGCGAATAGACCTCCTGCCCGGTGGAACAGCCCGCGCACCAGATCGAGAGTCGTCTCTCCCTGGCGCGCGCCTTTTCCAGCCGCGAGACTGGCCCGCCGAACAGCAGATCGAACGGCAGCCGGTCGCGGAAGAAATAGGTTTCGTTGTTGAGCAGCGCGTCGATCACGGTGTCGGTCAGCGCCCGATCCTTGCCGGAGACGAGCTTCGCGACCAGTTGATCGACTCCGGCCAGACCGTGCGCGCGCACCAAAGCGGCGAGCGCGCTGTCGATCCGCCAGCGGCGGGTCGCGGCCAATTGCTGGCCAGTACGCGATTCCAGAAGGCTGGCCAGGATACGCTGCGAGGCGGGGCTTATTTCCATGCGCAGCCCTTCGCACGCAAGGCGATGCGGCGGGCGAGGTCGGGCGGCGGCAGCACGGCCGAGGCAAGGCCCGCCTCTGCAACCGCGCGCGGCATCCCCCAGATCGCCGCGCTCGCCTGATCCTGGGCGAGCACCGTCCCCTGCCGCTCGGCCAGCCGGCGGGCGCCAGCCAGGCCGTCGCGGCCCATCCCGCTGAGGACGATGCCGACCGCGGCGTCCCCATACAGATCGGCAACGGATGCCAGCATCGGGTCGACCGAGGGCAGGCAATTTGACGACGCCCGCGTGCGGTCCAGCCGCGCCCGGATTTCGCCGGCGGCGTTGCGCTCGACGCAGAGATGCGCATCGCCGGGTGCGATGTGGACGACGTCGTCGATGAGCCGCTGGCCGTGCCCGGCGACGATGGCGCGCCGGCCGGCGGCGGCTTCGAGCTGGCGCGCGAAATGGGACATGAAGATTGGCGGGAGATGCTGGGTGACGAGCAATGGTGCCCCGATCGCGGGCGGAAGTGCGCGCAGGAACTCGATCAGCGCATGAAGACCCCCGGTCGAGGCGCCGAGCGCGATGCAGCCGATCGGCCCCTCAGGCATGGTGCGCAACCGGATGGCGTCCTTCCTGGTCGGGGTTGCTTCGGCGCGACGGCTGGCGCGGCCGATTCGGCGGATGCGGTCCGCCAGCACTCGCGAGAAGCGCCCGGCAAAATAGGAGCTGCCCGGCTTGGGCAGCGTGTCGGCCGCCCCGAGCGCGAGCGCCCGCACCGTGGTTTCGGCACCGTCATCGGCCATCGACGAGACGATCAGGACGCGCGCGCCGGCGCCAGCCTCGAGGATCACCGGCAACGCGTCGAGACCGCTTCCCCCCGGCATCTCGACGTCGAGCAGAACGATGTCGACGCGCACGCTCTTGAGCTGTTCGAGCGCCTGATCGGCATTGCCGGCCACCGCGGCGATTTCGAAATCCGGATCGGCGCCGAGCATCCGCGACAGCACCGCGCGGGCGATCGTCGAATCGTCGACTATCAGCAGCCGGATCGGCGGATCGGCCGCCTTTTCGAGTGGCGGTCGCCGCGCAATGGCGCTTGCGGCGTTCACGCTGCTCCGACGATCTGAAGCTTGCTGTGCAGCGTCTCGAGATCGAACGGCTTCATCACATATTCGTCCGCGCCGGCGGCGATTGCCGCGCGGATATGAGCAATGTCATTCTCGGTGGTGCAAAACACCACCTTGGGCTGCGGCCTCTGATCGGCCTGACGCAGGGCGCGCAGGAATTCCATCCCGCTCATCACCGGCATGTTCCAGTCGAGCAGGATGACGTCGGGCATGCCCGCTTCGCAATGGGTAAGCGCCTGGCGCCCGTCCTCGGCTTCCCGGACGGTGAAGTTCAGGGTCTCCAAAATGTGCCGGGCGACCTTGCGGATCACCTTGCTATCGTCGACGACAAGACAGCTTCTCATATCAGACACTCCATGGCCCGATCGCCATAAACGCGAGAGGTAAGCAGGGGCTTAAGCTGCTTGTGCCGCCGGGCCTGCGGCCAGGCGATGGGGATCGACGAGCAGCAGAAGATCGCCTTCGGCGTCGACCATGCCGATTGCGACCCGGTCCCAGCCGGCGCCCGCGGGTGCCTTGACCGGCACCGGAGGTGCGGCTTCGACGACATCCTCGACCGCTTCGACGAGCAAAGCGTAATTGTGACCGCCCGAAGGCACGATCACCGCGTCCTGCCGCGGCTGATCCGCCATATGCCCGATTTCCAGCGCGGCCGCGCAATCGATCACCGTCAGCACGCGGCTGCGCAGCGCCGCAAGCCCGGCGACATGCGCCGCGGCGCGCGGCGCGGGCGTGATGCCTCCAAGCTCCACCACCGACTCAACATCGGAGGCGGGAAAAGCGATCCGACGCCCGGCCAAGCGGACAATCAGGACAAGATCAGCCATTGACGCCCCCCTCCTTGGCAGCGCTCCGGCTATGAGTCCGAACCCTGAGCGCGCCGAGCAGCGAGGCGCGGTCGTAGCGATAGATGCTGTCATCGCCGGCCCCGGCCGCGTCGGGGCGCGCGCGAATCCGCAGGACCTCGTCGGCGTGGACGCCGTGATCGGCCTCGTCCTCGGCGCGCGCGATCAGGAGGTCGGCCGTGACGCCCTCGGTGGCGGCGACGACACGATAGCCGAGGCTCTCGATCAACGGGCGCAGCATATTGTCCATCCACGGATCGCCGGCCGGTAGCGCGCAGACCGGTGGCTCGGCCGGCTCCTCCGGCCCGGCCTCGGCATGGGCGGCGAACAGCCAGTAAGGATCGAGCAGTTCGACCTGGGCGCCGTCGATCAGGGCGACGCCGGCGACCTCGCCGGGAGCGGCAGCAGGCCGAAGCTCGATCGTCGCCGATCGAATGTCGACCACCTTGGCAAAGCCATAAGCGATTTCGGATGCGCCGTCGGTCAGGCGGAGGATGCGCAGCTTGGTGTCGGGCGGGGCAATGCAGCCGGCCAGCGGCAGGATCCGGGAGCCGACGGTAACCCGCAGCTTGCCGGCGCTGACCTGGACCGCGCCGGCGGCGACATCCTCGATCCGTTCGACCACCGGCACCGGCACGCCGCGCAGCGCGCCATCGAGCGCGTGGAACAGCAGCAGCGACGTCTCCGGCTGCGCGGGCGCTGCCGGGCACGGCTCGGCTCTCGGCGCATCCGGTGCCCCGTCGTCGAGGCGCAACGCGGCGCGCTTGGCGATGCCCGAGGCGTCGAGCAACAGGATCGGGCGGCCATCATCGCCCAACGTCGTGCCCGCATAGAGGCCGGCCGCCATCACCGCTGGCGCCGCCGGCTTCACCACCAGCTCCTCATGATCGTGCACCATGTCGACGGCGAGCGCGAACAGGTCGGCGCCGGCGGGCTTGAGCAATATCAGCTTGCTGTCGCCGGCGGCTGCGGCGCGGCTTTCGACGCCGAGCAGATCTGGCAAGGCGACGAGCGGCATGCGCCGCCCGCGGACGGTCGCAACCATCGCTTCGCCAAGCTGGTCGACGCGCACCGCCTCGCCGCCGATGCGCAGGATTTCCTCGATCGCCGAGCGCGGAATGGCGAATAGCTGACCGCCCGCGCTGACCGTCAGCGCGGGAATGATCGTCAGGGTCAGCGGCACGCGGATCGCGAATCGCACCCCCAGCCCGAGCCGCGATTCGACCTCGACGACCCCGCCGATCCGCTCGACATTGGCGCGGACCACATCCATGCCGACGCCGCGCCCGGAAATGGCGGTCACCGCACCTGCGGTGGAGAGGCCCGGCGAGAAGATCAGCTCGGTCTTCTGCGCCGGAAGCAGGCGTTCGCTCTGCTCCTCGGAGAGGATTCCGGCGGCGACCGCCTTGCGCATCAGCGCATCACCGTCGATGCCACGGCCGTCGTCGGCGACCTCGATCAGGATCTGATTGCCCACCTGGCGCGCGGCGACGCGGAGCGATCCAGGCGGTGGCTTGCCCGCAGCGACGCGATCGTCGGCCGCCTCGATGCCATGATCGATCGCATTGCGCACCATATGGGTCAGCGGATCGCGGATCATCTCGATCATCTCGCGGTCGAGCTCGACATCGCCGCCATCGACCTCGAGCAGGACCTGCTTGCCCAGCTCGGAGGCAAGATCGCGGACCATGCGCGGCAGCGCCGCGAACAGGCCGTCGATCCGCTGCATGCGGGTGCGGGTGATGGTCTCGCGAATCTCGGCGATCGAGCTCGAGACGCGCTCGAAGGCGGCCTCGACGCCGACGTCGCGCGGCGCGCCGCGCAACCGGCGGGCGAGCTCGTTGCGCGCCAGTACCGCGTCGGAAACGCCGCTCATCATGCGGTCGAGCAGATCGACCGAGAGCCGGATGCTGCGGATCGTCCGGGGTGCTTGGGCATCGCCGCCCGGTGCAGCCTGCTCGACGACGACGTCTACCGGCTGCTCGCCCAAAGCGGCGATCAACGGCGCATCCTCCTCGTCGGGCAGGGCCTCCCCGCTCTCGAGCGCGTAGACCAATGCACCAATCCGGTCGATCACCCCGAGCACCGCGCTGACCAGACGGGGGTCGGCGCTGCGGTGCCCGGCGCGAACCTCGCTCAGCGCATCCTCGGCGGCATGGCTCAACTCGCGCAGACGCGGCAGATCGAAGAATCCGCAATTGCCCTTGACGGTATGGACGAAGCGGAAAATCTCGTCGAGCCGGCCACGATCGGCGGGCTCGGCCTCCCAGGCGACGATCGCGCCCGACAAAGCCTGGAGCATTTCGCGGGTCTCCGCGAGAAAGTCGTTGATCAGCTCGTCCATGGGCTCCGTCCGGCAGGCCCGGAGCCTTATGGAAGCCGATGGTAAATAAGATGTTTACCCGCGGCGCTGGACGACCGCCGCGCAGCCGTGCTAATAACTGACCGTTCATTTATTAGGAACGGTCCGTGAGCCGGATTTCGGGACCGAAATGGCGGAGACGCAAGGAAGAACGACCGCGCGACATCATTGCCGCAGCGCTTCGCATCTTCGCCGAGAAAGGCTTTGCCGGCGCCCGGATCGAGCAGATCGCGCAGAGCGCCGGGGTTTCGAAGGGCACGCTCTATCTCTATTTCGACAATAAGGAGGACATCTTCCGCGCGGTCGTGCGCGACATGGTGGTGCCCAATGTCGAAACGATCCGCGACTCCCTGCTCGCCGTCGACCTCCCGTTCGCGGCTCTCGTCCGCAATTTCCTGCCACGGTTCGCCGCGGTCGTGACGAAGCTGCCGATTGGCGCGGTCGCGAAGATGGTGATTGGCGAATCACGCAATTTTCCGGAGCTCGCGCAGGTCTGGCACGACGAGGTGATCCTGAAGGCGGTCGGCCTGATCGCCGAGCTCGTCATCCGCGCCCAGGCCCGCGGCGAGGTGTGCGCGGGTGATCCGCGCGTCCACGCCCTCTCGATCATGGGACCGATGCTGGTCGGCGTGCTCTGGCGCGAAACCTTCACCCCGATCGGCGGCGCTGCGATCGATCTGCCGGCGATCGCGCGCCAGCACGCCGAGACGGTGCTTGGCGGCCTGCTCATTGCGGAGCATCGCCCATGAAGTCACAACGGCTTGTCGTCCTGGCCCTGGCAGCCCTGACACTGGCGTTTCTTGGCTGGCGGCTGATCGCGCCTTCATTTCGGCCGGCGCCGACCTTGTCGGGCTATATCGAGGGTGAGGCGCTCTATCTCGCCAGTCCGGTGCCCGGCACGGTCGCCCGGCTCGGCGTTCGCCGCGGCCAGCGCGTCGCCGCCGGCGCCCTGCTGTTCGTAGTCGAGCCTGGGCTGCGCGCGGCGCAGGGAGCGCAGGCCTCGGCCGATGTCGAGGCGGCGCAGGCCCAGGCCGAGGACGCCCGAAAGGGGCAGCGCCCGGTCGAGCTTGGGATTCTCGAGGCCGACCGCGATTCCGCGGCGGCGGCGGCGCGCGAAACGCGGATCGCGCTGAACCGCGCCGATGCCCTGGTTCGCCGCGGCATCTACGCGCGGGTACGGCTCGACGAGGCCCGCGCTTCCCACCAGGCGGCCGCCGCCCGGCTGGCAGCGGCGGAGCGTCGGATCCAAGCGGCGACGCTCGGCCAGCGCGAGGACCAGATCCGCGCTGCCGACGCCCGCTTGGCCGAGGCGCAGGCACGCCGGGCCGAGACCGGCGCGCGGATCGACGACATGGCGCCGCGCGCGCCGGGCGCGGCGCGGGTCGAGGAGGTCTTCTATCAACGCGGCGAATGGGCGAACGCCAACCAGCCGATCGTCGCCCTGATCCCCGACGATCGCGTCTATGTTCGCTTCTTCGTCCCCGAGCCGATGGTCGCCGCCTATCGGCTCGGCGCTCGCATCGCCTTTCGCTGCGACGGCTGTCCGGACGGGCTCGGCGCCACCGTCGCTTATGTCAGTCCGCGTCCCGAATTCACCCCGCCGGTGATCTACAGCCGCAATGCGCGCGACCGGCTGGTCTTCATGGTCGAGGCGCGGCCCGACAATGGCGCTGCGCTGGTCCCCGGGCTGCCGGTCGACGTCTATCCGATCGGCACTCGGCCATGACTGCGGCGATCGAGGTCGAAGGTCTCAACAAGAGCTTCGGCGGCCGCCGCGTCGTCAAGGATTTCTCGATCCGGGTCGAGCCGGGGCGGATCACCGGCTTTCTCGGCCCCAACGGCTCGGGCAAGACGACGACGCTTCGGATGCTGTGCGGCCTGCTCACGCCCGACAGCGGCCACGGCACCGCGCTCGGCTTCGACATCATCGCCGACAGCTGGGAGATCAAGCGCCGCACCGGCTACATGACCCAGCGCTTCTCGCTCTACGAGGACCTCACCGTCGAGGAGAATCTCCAGTTCAGCGCCCGGATTCGCAGTCTCGACCGGATGACCGAACGAGTCGCGGACGCCCTCGAGCAGCTCGGGCTCGCGGAACGCCGCCGGCAGCTTTCCGGCACGTTGTCGGGGGGTTGGAAACAGCGCCTCGCGCTCGCCGTGGCGACGCTTCACGAGCCCGAGCTGCTGCTGCTCGACGAACCCACCGCCGGGGTCGATCCACAGGCCCGCCGCACCTTCTGGGACGAGATCCACGCGCTCGCCGCGCGCGGCCTCACCGTCTTGGTCTCGACCCATTATATGGACGAGGCCGAGCGCTGCCACGACATCGCCTATATCGCTTATGGCGCGCTGCTCGCGCGCGGCACCGCCGAAGAAGTGATCGCCGCCGCCAACGTCGTCACCTGGCGCGGCGAAGGTCGGGGAATCGACCGGCTGGCAGGCGAATTGCTGAAGGATCCGGCGGTCGAAATGGCGGCGCCGTTCGGCCTCGCGCTCCATGTCAGCGGCAGCGATCCGGAGGCGCTGGAGCGCGCACTCGCGCCCTATCGCCGGCCGCCGTTGCGCTGGACCCGCGTCGAGCCGACGCTCGAGGACGTGTTCATCCACCTGATGCGCAGCGTCGAGGACAATTACCAATGACCCCGCGCAGCGCTGGGCCGGTCTTCTCCACCGATCGGATGATGGCGGTTTTGGTCAAGGAGTTCATCCAGCTCACCCGCGACCGTTTCACTTATGCGCTAATCCTCGCCGTGCCGGTGCTGCAGATGCTGCTGTTCGGCTATGCGATCAACACCGATCCGCGTCATTTGCCGACCGCTGTGCTGATCCAGGAGAACAGCGTCTTCGCCCGATCGGTGACCGCCGCGATCGCCAATTCGAGCTATTTCGACATCGTCCGCCAGGTGCGGACGCCGGCCGAGCTCGATGCGCTGGTGCGGACCGGCGAGGTCCAGTTCGCGATCACCATCCCCGGCGATTTCACCCGCCGGGTGGTGCGCGGCGACCGCGCCCAGATCCTGGTCGAGGCCGACGCCACCGATCCCACCGCCACCGGCAGCGCGCTGGCGGCGCTCGCCGGGCTCCCTGCCGAGGCGTTGCGCCGCGACCTTCGCGGCGGCGCGGCGCGTCCGGCCGATCCGGCGCCGCCGTTCGAGGTCGTCATCCACCGCCGCTACAATCCCGAGAATATCACGTCCTACAATATCGTCCCCGGCCTGCTTGGCCTGGTGCTGACGCTGACCCTGGTGATGATGACCGCGATCGGCGTCACCCGCGAGCAGGAGCGCGGCACGATGGAGAGCCTGCTGGCGACGCCGGTCCAGCCGCTCGAGGTGATGATCGGCAAGCTCGCGCCGTTCGTGATCGTCGGCGTGATCCAGACCGCCTTGATCCTCGCCATCGCGCGCCTGCTGTTCGGCGTACCCATGGCGGGCGGCTGGCCCGGACTGATCCTCGGCGTGATCCTGTTCATCATCGGCTCGCTCGGGCTCGGATTCCTGATCTCGACCCTGACCCGCACCCAGCTTCAGGCGATGCAGCTCTCGGTCTTCTATCTGCTGCCCTCGATCCTGCTGTCGGGCTTCATGTTCCCGTTCCGCGGCATGCCCGAATGGGCGCAGGCGCTGGGCACGGTCATTCCGGTCACCCATTTCCTGCGGATCGTCCGCGGCGCCTTGCTCAAAGGGCAGGATTTCGCCGACATGGCGCCGAGCCTGCTCGCGCTGGCGATCTTCGTCTGCACTGTCGCCGCGCTGGCGCTGGCGCGCTACCGCACGACGCTGGACTGACATGTTGATTCAGCGCGGCTGGAGCGGCATTGCCAAGAGATGCCTATTATCTCGGTCTTTTTCGGCATCGTGATCAGGATGTATCACGACGACCATCCGCCACCGCATTTTCATGCAAGCTACCAGGGTTTCGATGCCTTCGTTGCGATCGCTTCAGGCGAGGTGCTGGCTGGCAAGCTTCCGAAGAAGGCGGCGCGGATCGTCAGACAATGGGCGCTGGACCATCATGATGAACTCATGGCAAATTGGGATCGCGGCGAAGCGTTGCTGCAAATGGAGATGATTCCCGGAGCGGATGTCGATGATTAAACTTACCAGCATCGCGGTAAAGGGAGAGGCCGAACTCGAGCTTGGCTTCAGCGATGGCTCGTGCGGGCTGTGGTCGGCGGCGGCGCTCATCGCGCGCGCCACGGAGCTCACCCAGCCGCTCGCCGATCGGGTCTATTTTGCCCGCGCCTTCATAGAGGCAGGTGCACTTGCCTGGCCGAACGGATTGGAATTGTCTGCGCCGAGCCTTCATCGCCGACTGGAAGAGGCTGGGTTGCTCGTTCGACGCGCCGCCTGACACCCTACGCCGGCAGGCTCGCTCCGATCAGCAGCAGGCCTTCCTGCTCGTCGGAGACCTGGATCTGGCCGCCGCCTTCCTCGATCAGGCAGTGAACCAGCCAGGCGGCGGCCGCGCGCGGCGCGACCTCGTCCTCGGCGGTCTCGCCGATCAGCACCTTCTTCAATTCCGGATCGAGCACGATCCGGCTGCCCTCGGCGCGGACCACGATATCGAGGCCATGGTCGTGCTTTTCGGCGCCGACGTCGAGGCTGCCCCCCCGCACCAGCGCATCGCCGGCGATCAGGACGACGTTCAGCAGCACCTTCATCGCCGCCTTGCTCATCACCGGCTCGTCGATGACCCAGCCGAGCTGCATCCGGCCGTCGCCGCCGAACAGGCCCTCGATCGCGGCGCGCGCCTCGCGGGTGTCGACCTCGTCGGCGAAGCCGCCGGCGGCGCCGAATGCGAGGCGGAAGAATTTCAGCTTGTTGGCCGAAGCCCGCGCGCTCTCGGCGAGCAATTCGAGGCATCGCGCGCGCATCTCGGGGTCGTGCTCGTCGGCGAGCAGCTCGATGCCGTTGTTGAGCGCGCCGACCGGGGACAGCAGATCATGGCAGAGACGCGAGCAAAGCAGGCTGGCAAATTCGTGCGATTTCATCCCGCTGGAGCCCCTGTGCGTCTCTAGGATCCGAACCCGGATCCTCAAATCCTGCCGCCTTATTGGCCGCTGCGAGTCACGGATGCAAGCGTCGCGCGCGCCTTGAAAAATCGCGTTTCGACCCCATCTCTGAGCTCCAATGCCGGGGGGACAATCGATCATCCAGGCGCGCCTCGCCGAGGACGCCGCGGGCTGGCGGCTCGACCGAGCCCTCGCCGCGGCGCTGCCGACGCTCTCGCGGGAACGGCTCAAGGCATTGATCGGCAGCGGCGCGGTGATCGGCCCGCAGGGCGCGCCGGTCCGCGATCCGGCGGTAAAGGCGGTGCCGGGCGGCACCTATCGCGTTTCGGTCCCGGAGCCGGTGCCTGCGCACAACGAACCGCAGGCGATCGATCTCGATATCGTCTTCGAGGACGATCACCTGCTCGTCGTCGACAAGCCGGCCGGCATGGTCGTCCACCCGGCGGCGGGCAATTTCGACCGGACCCTGGTCAACGCTCTGCTTCACCATTGCGCGGGACGGCTGTCGGGGATTGGCGGGGTGGCACGGCCGGGCATCGTCCACCGGATCGACAAGGACACGTCGGGGCTGCTGGTCGTCGCCAAGACCGATGTCGCCCATGAGGGGCTGGCGAAGCAGTTCGCGCGGCACAGCATCGAGCGCAAATATCTGGCGATCGTCGGCGGCCTCCCGATTCCTTCGAGCGGTACCGTCGATGCGCCGCTGGCGCGCTCGACCGCCAATCGCAAGAAGATGGCGATCGTCAGGGGCGAGCGCGGCAAAAGGGCGGTCACCCATTACCGAATCGTGCAGCCGCTGAGGGACGCCGCCTTAATGGAATGCCGTCTCGAAACCGGACGCACCCACCAGGTGCGCGTCCACATGGCGTCGATCGGCCATCCCTTGCTCGGTGATCCGGTCTATGGCCGGACCCGCCCCGAGCATCGTGAGATATTGAAAAGGCTTAATTTTCACCGCCAGGCGCTGCACGCCGCCGCGCTCGGCTTCGTCCACCCAGTTTCGAAAGAAAACCTAACCTTCCAAAGCCCCGTTGCTTCTGATATTCAGGAACTGTTCGGGGCGCTTACCGTATAGAGACCAGCGTCCGGCAAGGAGCGATACCGTGCGGGCGCGGCAGGGAGAATGTGAGTAAGTCATGGCGATCGGTAGAAATGTCGCGACGATTCCGGCGGCGGGCGGCGAGGCCGGCCTCAACCGCTATCTCGCGGAGATCAAGAAGTTTCCGATTCTGACTCCGGAAGAGGAATATATGCTGGCCAAGCGCTGGACCGAGCATCAGGACACTGATGCCGCGGCCAAGCTGGTCAATTCGCACCTGCGGCTCGTCGCGAAGATCGCGATGGGCTATCGCGGCTATGGCTTGCCGACTTCGGAGCTGATCTCCGAGGGCAATATCGGCCTGATGCAGGGCGTGAAGAAGTTCGAGCCGGAACGCGGCTTCCGCCTCGCCACTTATGCGATGTGGTGGATCCGCGCCTCGATCCAGGAATATATCCTGCGGTCGTGGAGCCTGGTGAAGATGGGCACCACCGCGGCGCAGAAGAAGCTGTTCTTCAACCTGCGCCGGATGAAGAACCGCATCGACGCGTTCGAGGACGGCGACCTCAAGCCCGAGGACGTGACCAAGATCGCGACCGATCTCGGCGTCTCCGAAGAAGACGTCGTCTCGATGAACCGGCGAATGGCGATGGGCGGCGATACCTCGCTGAACGTGCCGCTGCGCGACGACAGCGAAGGATCCTGGCAGGATTTCCTGGTCGATTCGGAGCCGCTCCAGGACGAGCGTGTTGCCGACGCCGAGGAATCGCGCATCCGCCACGATTTGCTGATCGAGGCGATGCAAGCGCTCAACGAGCGCGAACGCCACATCCTGACCGAACGCCGGCTGACCGACGAGCCCAAGACGCTCGAGGAGCTGAGCCAGGTCTATGACGTCAGCCGCGAGCGGATCCGTCAGATCGAGGTGCGCGCGTTCGAAAAGCTGCAAAAGGCGCTGATGAACCTTGCCGGCGAGCGCAGGCTCCTCCCCGCCGGCTGAGGCGCCACTGCCGGCCAGGCCGGTGGGAGCGACGACGGCCGGACAGCCAATCCGGCATCGCCGCGGGTGGCCGCGTCGTCTGTTCGGCTGGCTCGTCAAGATCGTGCTGATCTTCCTGATCGGCGGCACGTTCTGGGTGCTGCTCTACCGTTTCGTGAACCCGCCGATCACCTTCACCCAGATCGGCGACCTGGTCGGCGGCAACGGGGTCCGCAGCGAATGGATGCCGATCGGCGCGATCGACCGCGACATGGTCCGCGCCGCGATCGCCGGCGAAGACAGCAAATTCTGCTCTCATCACGGGTTTGACCGCGCGGCGATCGAGGCGGCGATGCGCCGCAACGCCGCCGGCGGCCGGGTGCTCCGCGGCGGCTCGACGATCAGCCAGCAGACCGCGAAGAACGCCTTCCTCTGGCAGGGCGGCGGCTATTTCCGCAAAGGGCTGGAGGCCTGGTTCACTCTTTTGATCGAAAATCTCTGGAGCAAGCGGCGGATCATGGAGGTCTATCTCAACGTCGCCGAGACCGGCATCGGCACTTACGGCGCCAGCGCTGGCGCCCGCCGCTATTTCAACCATGATGCGAGCCGGCTCAGCCCGCAGGAGGCGGCGCGCATCGCGGCAATCCTTCCCTTGCCCAAGCGCCGCGCCGCGATCGCGCCGCGCGGCTTCACCCGGCGCTACGGCAACATGATCGTCGCCCGCATGGGGGCGGTGCGCCGCGACGGACTAGACGCCTGCGTTTATCCCTAATGCTATAGCGGTCCCCACCAGCCGCTGTTGCAATGGACGAACGCATCATATATGGTACGCACGCGACGATTCGAATTAGCTGTCGCCGCTGCCAATCGTCCTGGTTGGCATCCCAGCAGAAGGAAAAGGATCATGCGCCCGAATATATCTAATCTCGTGACGGCTTGGCCAATGGCTAGGCGAAAGTGGAGCAACTTAAATGGCGAAGGTGTATCTACCTGACGACATTGAGAATTTCATCGCATCCCTGGGAGACTATCAAATCGACCTATTCGCCGATCTGATGGTGATTTCGCGAGTAGGACCGTTCGATCTGGATTTCTGTGAATCTCACGGGAGTGGGATTTGGGCCTATCGTCGCCAGATCGGCCCCTCCAGGTATGCATATTTGCTGTTTGCCCACTTCGTGGACTTTGACAGCTACGTCGTCCTTCATGGTTTTCGTGGAGGCCCCGAAGGTCCGACCAGATCCGACCTTCGCTTTGCCCGACGAAGATCGAAGGCCCATTAGTGAGTATTTTATGCCCAATAAGTTGCAGAATCAGGCTGGTTTTGAAGGACTAACTGCTCTTGATGATGTTCTGGAACGGCGCGGCCTTCGCGAAGAAGTCTCCTTGCGTGCTTTCAAGCGCATTCTGGCGCTGAAGCTTCAAGAAGAAATGAAGGCCCAGAATCTTTCCAAAACCCTGATGGCGCGCCGCATGGGAACGAGCCGAGCCCAATTGGATCGCGTGCTCGACCCCGAGGCCTACAATGTTACGATCGAAACCATTTCCAGAGCCGCTAGAACTCTGGGTATGAACTTGCGCCTGGACCTCGCCTAGAACGGCATCTTGAATCCCGGAGGCAATTGCAGGCCGCCGGTGGCGCTGGCCATCGCGTCCTGGGCAGCGGCGTCGGCCTTGGCGCGGGCGTCGTTGATCGCGGCGGCGACCAGATCCTCGACCATCTGCTTTTCGGACGGCGCGAGCAGGCTCTCGTCGATCTCGACCGCGGCGATGCGGCCCTTGGCCGAGGCGCGGATCCTGACCATGCCGCCGCCCGAGACGCCTTCGACCTCGATCTTGTCGAGCGCCTGCTGCGCCTCCATCAGCTTGGCCTGGGCGTCCTGCGCCATTTTCATGATGTCTTCGAGGTTGGGCATTCACGCGCTCCGTTTGTCGTCAAGGCTGTGGCTGATCAGTTCGGCGTCCGGGAAAGCCTCGAACGCGGCCTTGACCAAAGGTGCATCGAGGAGGTTCTGCAGCTCCGCCTGTTCCGCGGCGGCTTCCTGCTCGCGCAGCGAGGGCTCGGCCGCGCCGTCGGCGAGGCTGATCTGCCAGTTCTGGCCCGACAAGTCCTTGAGCACCCGACGCAGCGTGGCGAGCATCTCGTCGAGCCGCCTGGCGTCGAGCGCGCGCGCCGCCTGGAGCCGGAGCTGCGGCGGTGCATAATCGACCAGCCGGAATTCCTCGCTGAGCTGGTGCGAGAGGATCTGCTGCCCGCGCTCGGCGATTCGTCGGACGAGCTCGGGGAAGCTTGCCGGCGCGGCCAGCAGCTCGCCTTGGCTATCCGGCTTCGGCGCTTCAGGGCTGGCGGCAGGCCCGGTTTCGCCCCGCGCCAGCCGGGACATCAGCTCGGCGGGATCGGGCAGGTCGGCGGCGTGGATGATGCGGAGCAATGCCATTTCCGCCGCTTCGAGCGGCGACGGCGCCATATGGACCTCGCCGAGGCCCTTGAGCAGCAGCTGCCAGAGCCGATGGATCGCCGCATGCGAAAGCTTGCCCGCCCATTCTGCATAAGCGTCGCGTTCCTCGGCCGACCGGGCCGGGTCATGGCCATCGGGCGCGACTTTGGCGCGGGTGATGCCGTGCACTGCTTCGAGCAGGCCGCGCAGCGCCGCCGAAGGCTCGACGCCAAGATCATATTGATCCTTGAGCGCGGCGAGCGCGCCCGGCGCGTCGCCGGCGAGCAGCAGGCCGAGCAAGGCGCGGATGGCACCGCGATCGGCGAAGCCGAGCATCGCGCGGACCTGCTCGGCGCTGACCGCGCCGGCGCCGTGCGCGATCGCCTGGTCGAGGATCGACAGCCCATCGCGCGCCGAGCCTTCGGCGGCGCGGGCGATCAAGGCGAGCGCGTCGGGCTCGACCTCCGCGCCTTCCGCCTTGGCGACCTCGGCGAAATGCGCGGCGAGCAGATCGGCCGGGATCCGGCGGAGATCGAAACGCTGGCAGCGTGAGAGCACCGTCACCGGCACCTTGTTGACCTCGGTGGTCGCGAACAGGAATTTGACGTGCGCCGGCGGCTCCTCGAGCGTCTTCAGCAGCGCGTTGAAGGCGTTCTTCGACAGCATGTGGACTTCGTCGATGATGTAGACCTTGTAGCGCGCCGAGACCGCGGCATAGCGCACCGCCTCGATGATCTCGCGGACGTCGTCGACCCCGGTATGGCTGGCGGCGTCCATCTCGACGACGTCGATATGCCGGCCCCCGGCGATCGCGCGGCACGGTTCGCAGACCCCGCACGGATCGATCGTCGGTTCCCCCTGCCCGTCCGGGCCAACGCAGTTCAGCGCCTTGGCGATCAGCCGCGCGGTCGAGGTCTTGCCGACGCCACGGACCCCGGTCAGCAGGAAAGCGTGCGCCAGCCGATCGCGCTGGATCGCATTGGCCAGCGTGCGCACCATCGCCTCCTGGCCGATGAGCTCGGCGAAGCGCTGCGGCCGGTATTTGCGGGCTAGGACGCGATAGGGCTGGGGAGATTCGGACGTCATCGACCTATCCTAGCCGATGATCGTTTCAGGCGGAACGCATTCGCGCGTCACGCGAACGTCGCCGGAGCGTCACAAAATGGGGCTAGCGTAGGAGCCTGTCGCAAGGAGCGCGTCGATGAGAAAGCAGCTCTTGTCCGCCGCAGGATTGCTGATCCTGCTCGCCGCCTGCAACCAGACGACCACCGCGGTGGCCGAGCGAAGTCACATTCTCGCGTCGGGATCCTCGACCGTCTATCCGTTCACCAGGGCCGTCGCCGAGCGATTCCACGACAGCAACCCGCAGCTCGCGGCGCCGGTCGTCGAATCGACCGGCACCGGCGTCGGCATCGGCCTGTTCTGCGCCGGCACCGGTGGCAATCATCCGGACATCGTCGACGCCTCGCGCCGGATGCGGCCGTCCGAGCTGCAGCAATGCCGTGCCAACGGCATCAACAACATCACCGAGCTGCAGATCGGAAGCGATGGGCTCGCCTTCGTCCAGAGCCCTGCGGGACCCGGAATCCGGCTGACCCGGCGCGAGCTCTACGAAGCGCTCGCCGCAACCCCTTATGGCGAGCCGAACAGCAAGCGGCGCTGGAACGAGATCAACCCGTCGCTGCCCGATATTCCGATTCTGTTCTACGGTCCGCCGGCGGCCGACGGCACCCGCGATTCGCTCGCCGAGCTGATCCTGATCCCCGGCTGCGAGAGCAATGCCGAGATGCGGCAATTGCGCGAGCAGGACGAGCGGCGCTTCCACCAGCTCTGCACCACGATCCGCAGTGACGGCGTCTATGTCGAATCGGGCGAGGACGACGAGCGGACCGCGGTCCAGCTCATCGTCAATCCAGGGGCGATCGGCATTTTCGGCTTCGGCTATCTCGAGCGCGGCGGCGCCAGGCTGCGCGGGCTCGCGATCGATGGGATCGCGCCGAGCGTGGAAACCATCGCCTCGGGCCGCTATGCCGGCGCCCGGCCGCTGTTCATCTACGTCAAGGCCGACCAGGCCGATCGGGTGCCGGGCCTGCGCGCGTTCGTTGCCGACTATGCCCGGGCGATCGGTCCCGGCGGTTATCTCGCACAGAGCGGGCTGATCCCGGCGCCGGATCCGGTGCGGGCCCAGACCGCCCAGGCGGCGACCGCCCTGACCCCGCTCGATCCGCGAGCGCTGCGCTGAAACTTGCGTTGGGTGGGAGCCGGAACGACCCGGCGCCTGAACTCGTTACGGCTGCTTCCTTCCGGACCTGACCGGGTTGGCGAGAGCGCCGTCCGCCCGACTCCCGCGGCGCATATGGCGAGACCGCGAGCGCGATGCAAGGCGCGGTTTCAGGCGAACGCGGCGACCATGGCGCGCGCGACCGCTTCATGGGCCGCGTCCCGCGTCTGGAGGTCCACCGCCGGCGCGCTCATAAAGCTGGCGACCAGGATCGGACCGCGGCGCGGCGGCCACAGGATGGCGACGTCGTTGGCCGCGCCCTCTGCGCCGTTGCCGGTCTTGTCGCCGACCCGCCAGCCCGCTGGCACCCCGGCCCGGAGACGGTTGCGGCCGGTGCTCGCGCGCTCGAGCCAGCCGATCAGCCGGGCCCGCGAGGCCGGCCGCAAGGCCGGCCCGAGCAGCAGGCGCCGCGTCAGCCGCAGCATCGCCGCCGGCGTCGTCGTGTCGCGCGGATCGCCGGCGATGTTGGTGTTGAGTTCGGGCTCGAACCGGTCGAGCCGGGTGACGCGGTCGCCCTGGCGGCGGATGAAGGCGGTGAGGCCGCGCGGTCCGCCGATCCGCCGCAGCAGCAGATTGGCGGCGACATTGTCGCTGACCTCGACGATCGCCGCGCAGAGCTGCGCGACGCTCAGCCGGCCGCGCGCAAGATTGGCCTCGATCACCGGCGCATAAGGAACCAGATCGGCGGCGCTGAAGGCAATCTCTTCATCGAGCGTCGCGCGCCCGCGCTCGACCTGGTGGAGAAGGAAGGCGGCGAGCGGCAGTTTGAAGGTCGAGCACATCGCGTAGCGGCTGTCCGCATCGAGCCGCTTCGTCCGGCCCGACACGGTGTCGAGCGCCGCGACGCCGAGCCGTGCGCCGGGCCCAAGGCTGGAGCGGATCTGGGCAAACGGCCAGGGATCCACCGGCCGCGCCGCGCCGCACAGCAGCGCCGCCCCGCCGGCAAGGATAGCGCGGCGGTCGATCATTACCGCCCCTGCATGTTGCGGACGCCGCCGGGAATGCGGACGGTGAGGCTTTCGAGCTCCTCGCTGAGCCAGATCTGGCACGACAGCCGCGAATGGCGGGTGACGTGGCTGGCCAGGTCGAGCATGTCCTCTTCCTCGTCGCTGGCGCGCGGCAGCTTGGCGAAATCCTCGGCGGCGACGATGACGTGGCAGGTCGAGCAGGCCATCTGGCCCTCGCACGTGCCCTCGAGCGGCTGGCCGGCATTCTGGCCGATATCGAGCAGCCGTTCGCCGGGCGGCGCATCGACCTCCTGGACCTGCTCGCCGTCGGCCGAGATGAAGCGGACCAGGGTCATGCGGCGAAGCGCAGCTGGCGCTCGGCGGCCTCGCCGATCAGGGCCAGCGCGGCGCCCAGCTCCTCTTCGCCGGTATAGCGGCCGAAGCCGAGCCGGATGCTCGACCGCGCCTCGCGTTCGGCGAGGCCCAGAGCGGCAAGGACATGACTCGGCCGGCCCGAGCCGCTGGCGCAGGCCGAGCCCGCCGAGAAAGCGACGCCGCGCACGTCCGAGATCAGGCGGGCGGCGTCGACGCCGTCGCGGCGCAGGTTGAGATTGCCGTGATAGCGGCGCTCGGAATCGCCGTTCAGGCTCCAGCCCGGCAGCGCCCGCCACGCCGCCGTCCACAGCCGCTCGACATGATCATGGTCGCGCGCCCCGCGTGTCGCGAGCAGCCGCGCCGCCGCGCCGAAGCCGACGCAGAGCGCCGGCGAGAGCGTTCCCGAGCGGATCCCGCCTTCCTGGCCGCCGCCATGGAGCAGCGGCTCGAGCGCGATCCCGTCGCGCAGCCAGAGCGCGCCGACGCCCTTGGGACCATGGATCTTGTGCGCCGAGAGCGCGACCATGTCGCAGGCGTCGAGCGGCAGCGCCACCCGCCCGAAGCCCTGGACCGCGTCGCAGAACATCAAAGCGCCGGTTTCCCGGGCGAGCCGGCCGATTTCGACGATCGGCTGGATCACGCCGACCTCGTTGTTGACCAGCATCGCCGCGACGATTCCCGTGCCCGCGCCGATTCGCGATGCTGCGAGGTCGAGATCGACCAGGCCGTCGCAGCCGACCGGGAGGATGTCGATCGCGACGCCCTGCCCGCCGAGCCACTCGACCGTATCGAGCACGCAGGCATGTTCGGTGGCGAGCGTGACGATCCGCCGCCGATCGGCGGGCAGCCGCGCGGCGATGCCCTTGAGCGCCCAATTCGCGGCCTCGGTCGCGCCCGAGGTGAAGTAGACCGCGCCGCCTGCGCCCAGCATGCCCACGATCTCACCGCGCGCGGTCTCGATCGCGGCGGCGGCTTCGCGGCCCAGTCGGTGCGGGCTGTGCGGATTGCCGAATTTTTCCTCGATCCACGGCCGCATTGCCGCCGCCACCTCGGGCGCCACCGGCGTGGTCGCCTGATAATCGAGATAGGCCGGCGCGCTCATGCGGCGCGGCGCCGGGCAAACAGGCCGCGCCACTCGCGAAGCAGCGCGTCGATGTCCGATTCGCGCGTCTGCGGACCGAAGCTGACCCGGATCACCTCGCGCGCAACCGCCTCGTCCATGTCCAAAGCGGTCATGACGTGGCTGGTCTTGAGGCTGCCCGACGAGCAGGCGCTGCCGGCCGAGACCGCGATCCCGGCGAGGTCGAACTGCATCATCTGCGCCGCCGCCGGCACGCCGGGCATCCGATAGCTGGCGATGGTCGCGATCCGCGGCGCGGCGCCGGCGACGATCTCGCCGCCCGCCTCGGCGATGCCGCGGTCGAGCTTGTCCCGCAGCCGCCCGGCCCCATCGTACCAGCGATGGTCGGCCTCGACCGCCGCGGCGAAGCCCATGATCATCGGCAGCGCGGCGGTGCCGGGGCGGTGACCGCCCTCCTGCCCGCCGACCGCTTCAAGCCTCGCCTCGTCTCTGGCCAGCAACGCGCCGATCCCCGGCGGCCCGCCGAGCTTGTGCGCGGCGACGGCGATGAAATCGGCCTCGGGCAGCGGCAGCTTGGCCGCACTCTGCGCGCAATCGGCCAGCAGCAGCCCGCCCGCCGCCTTCACCCGCGCTGCGATCTCGGCGATCGGATGGATCACCCCGGTCTCGTTATTGACCGACTGGACCGCGACCAAGGATCCCTCGGCCCCCTCCAGCGCCGCGTCCAGATCGGCGAGGTCGAGCGTGCCGTCGGGCCTGACCGCGATCTGCCGCGCCTCCGGCGCGCTCCGCAGCACCGCCGGATGCTCGATCGCCGAGACGATCCGCGCGCCGGCCTTGGCGCGGCGCATCGCGATCTCGATCGCCTCGGTCGCGCCCGAGGTGAAGATCGGCGTCCCGCTCCAGCCCAGCGCGGCGGCGATCCGGCGTCGCGCGCTCTCCATCTCGGCACGCGCCGCCCGCCCCTCGGCATGGGCCGAGGAGGGGTTTGCCCAGCTCTCACAGGCGCGCGCGATCGCCGCCGCCGCCTCGGGCAGGACCGGCGTTGTCGCGGCGTGATCGAGATAGATCCGGTCGGCCAAGCGGGTGCGGTCCTTTCAAATTGCGGAAAGCGCGCGCTTCCCTATATAGAGCGCGCCCGCATGCGGTTCACCCGCGCGCTTCCTTTGTCCCCGTCCCAACGCAGGTGCAATGCCCGAAGTCATCTTTCCAGGTCCGGAGGGCCGTCTTGAAGGACGTTTCAGCCCCGGCCCCCGTCCGCGCGCGCCGGTCGCCCTGATTCTCCACCCGCACCCCCAGGGCGGCGGCACGATGAACAATGCGATCGTGCTCGCGCTCTACAAGACCTTCGTCCGGCGCGGCTTCGCCACCCTGCGCTTCAATTTCCGCGGCGTCGGCAAGAGCCAGGGCGTATTCGACAATGGCATCGGCGAGCTGTCCGACGCCGCCAGCGCGCTCGACTGGGTGCAGCAGATCCATCCCGAGGCCGAGGTGACCTGGATCGGCGGCTTCAGCTTCGGCGCCTGGATCGGCATGCAATTGCTGATGCGCCGCCCCGAGGCGCGCGGTTTCATCTCGATCGCGCCGCCCGCGAACATGTATGATTTCTCGTTCCTCGCCCCCTGCCCGGCCTCGGGGATCATCATCCAGGGCGAGGCCGACGAGGTGGTGACCTCGGGCGCTGTCCAGAAGCTGGTCGACAAGCTGCGCACCCAGCGCCACATCACGATCGAGCACAAGACGGTGCCGGGCGCGAACCACTTCTTCGTCAACGAGATGGACCAGCTGATGAAGGCGGTCGACGACTATCTCGACTTCCGCCTCGATCCGGGCTGTCCTATACGCTGAGGCGAAATCACGACGCTTTCCACCGCAGCGACATGCACGACAGGCCGGCGTCGATCCTGTTGATCTCGGCGGTCGGGAGCGGCACCAGCTTATGGTCCCGCTTCGCCAGCAGCTCGCAGGTCCGCGGGCAGTCTGCGCTCACCAGCACCCGATCGTTGATCCGGAGCAGATTGGCGCCCGCTTCCTCGCCTTCGAGCGTCGCGATCATCTCGAGACCGGCGAAGACCGGCGCGAACGAGGGAAAGGCGATCACCGTCTCGGCGTCGATCAGCGCGCAGCCGGTCTTGAAATGCAGCGGACCGGCCGGAGTCGCGACGATCCGCGCGCGTCGGCCGAGCGCTGCCGCCAATGCGACGAACCGCTCGGCGCCGCGCCGGTCGGTGCGGGTGGAGAGCCCGATCACGATCTCGTCGGGCAGGACCAGGATGTCGCCGCCGTCGGCATGGCCCTCGTCCAGCTCCAGCACGCGCTCGAACCGGCTGCGCAGCGCCGGCGCGATCGCCGCCGCCTCTTCGGTCCGGCTGGACGCGCCCGGCTTGAGCAGGATCGCGCCTTCCGGGACGACGAACGCCGGGTCCTCGACGAACAGCGAATCGGGAAAAGCGTCGAGCGGCGGCAGCGTCTCGACCATGAGCCCCGCCGCTTCGAGCGCCGCGACATAGGCACGATGCTCGTCCAGCACGCCTTCGTAGGACGGCGCCTCGGCGCCGGAGCGCAAGCCGTCGACCACGCTCGGCGCGGGGGTGCGTACCAGCGCCCGGTCGAAATCGAACACGCGGCCGCTCATAGCGTCCACACCAGGACGTTGCCGAGCAGCACCGCGGCGCAGAGCAGCATCAGCGCCCCCTTCCCTATCGTGGCGCCGGCCATCAGCAGTCGAGTCCCGCCGATCGCCAGCGCGAGCGCGGCGACCATCAGGATCGAGAGAAAGACGCTGCCGGTCATCCTTTGATGATCTCCGCATAGAGCTTCGGATCGACATTGCCGCCCGAGACGACGACCACAAGGCCGTCGGGCGCCTCGACCCGGCCGGCGAGCAGGGCCGCGAGCGCCGCCGCGCCCCCGGGCTCGGCGACCAGCCGCAAGTGGCGGAAGGCGAAGGCCATCGCCGCGGCGACCTCGGCTTCGCTGACCGCGACGCCGCGCGCGTCCGCCACCTGGAGCGCGCCGAAGGTGCGCGGCGACACCCGCTTGGTCTGGAGCGCGTCGCAGCGGGTCGGCGGCGCCGGCTCGTCGACCGGCACGATCGCCCCGCCCGCCAGCGACCGCGTCATATCGTCCCAGCCTTCGGGCTCGACGATGATTACGTCGCTCCCGGGCAAAGCCAGCGCGATCCCCGCCGAGAGGCCGCCGCCGCCGCAGGGCACGAGCACCATCTCCGGGACGCCGCCGAGCTGGGCCGCGATCTCGACCCCGACGCTGCCCTGCCCTTCGATCACGTCGACATCGTCGAACGAGGGCACCAGGGTCGCGCCGCGCTCGGCCGCCAGCCGCGCGCCGATCGCCTCGCGGCTCTCGCGCTCGCGGTCGTAGAAGAGGATCTCGGCGCCCGCCGCGCGCGTCGCCTCGACCTTAACCGCGGGCGCGTCGGCGGGCATCACGACCGCCGCGGCGATGCCCAGCCGCCGCGCCGCCAGCGCGACCCCCTGAGCATGGTTTCCCGAGGAGAAAGCGACCACGCCGCGGGCCCGCTCGGCGTCGCTCAAGCGCATGAGCCGGTTGGTCGCGCCACGCAGCTTGAAGCTGCCGCCGCGCTGGAGACATTCGGCCTTGATCCAGATCCGCCGGCCCCGATGATCGAGCGGCAGCAGGGGCGTTTGCGTCACTTCAGCGGCGACACGCCTCGCCGCATCACGGACACCCTTCGCCGATGCTTGTCTTTCTTTCACTCAACATCCTGTAAAAATGAGGGAAATCACGGGTCTTTACACAGGGGTCCGACGCTCATATATCGCGCTTCCGCTGCCCCATGGGGACTTCCAACCGCAAGGCAGCTTATTCGTCAACGATCCGTTGGAGGTCCCTTGAGTTGCACAAGCATCCTAGCGCGCTGGGGCTAGCGACCGCCCTGCGGCCGGTCCAGCCGGTCACGCTCATTCGCCCGCACGCCGCACGGCGCGCCGCCCGCTTCTTTGCCGAGAAGTTTCCGGGCCGGTCGCTCTATGCGGTCAAGGCCAATCCCTCGCCGGATCTGCTCCAGATCCTCTGGGAGGAAGGCGTCACCCATTATGACGTCGCCTCGATCGCCGAGGTGCGCCTGGTCGCCGAGACCCTGCCCGAAGCGGTGATCTGCTTCATGCATCCGGTGAAGGCCGAGGAAGCGATCGCCGAGGCCTATTTCACTTATGGCGTGCGCACCTTCTCGCTCGACACCGAGGAGGAGCTCGAGAAGATCGTCCGCGCCACCGCGACCGAGGAGGTCGCCGCGACGGACCTCAACCTGCTGGTCCGGATCCGCGTCTCCTCGGCCTATAGCAAGCTCAGTCTGGCTGCGAAGTTCGGCGCAGAACCACATGAAATGAAAGCGCTGCTGATGGCAGCGCGTCAGGCATCCGACGCGCTCGGCATCTGTTTCCACGTCGGCAGCCAGGCGATGACGCCGGCCGCTTATGCCGAAGCGATGGAGCATGTCCGCGCCGCGATCGTCGAGGCGTCGGTCACCGTCGACATCGTCGATGTCGGCGGCGGCTTTCCCTCGACCTATCCCGGCATGGAGCCGCCGCCGCTCGCAACCTATTTCGAGGTGATCCACAAGGCGTTCGAGGATCTGCCGATCTCCTATTCGGCCGAGCTCTGGTGCGAGCCGGGCCGGGCGCTCTGCGCCGAATATGCCAGCGTGCTGGTCCGGGTCGAGAAGCGCCGCGGCGACACGCTCTATATCAACGACGGCGCTTATGGCGCCTTGTTCGACGCCGCCCATGTCGGCTGGCGCTTTCCGGTCGAGCTGGTCCGCGAGCGGCCGTCGGACGCCAGGCCGGTCGCGTTCAGCTTCTACGGACCGACCTGCGACGATCTCGACCATATGGCGGGGCCGTTCCCGCTGCCGGCCGATGTCGGGCCGGGCGATTATGTCGAGATCGGCATGCTCGGTGCCTATGGCTGCGCGATGCGCACCGGCTTCAACGGCTTCGGCTCGGACCTCAAGGTGCTGGTCGAGGACGAACCGATGGCGACGCTCTATGCCGACGAGGAACGCCAGGTTCCGTCGAACGTCGTTACCCTGTAACGCCGCATCCCTAATCCGTCATTCCAGCGAAAGCTGGAATCCATGCTGAGTCCGCTTGGACCCCAGCCTGCGCTGGGGTGACGCGGAGGTGGAGACTGAAATGAACGACGCCCCCGTCAACGACACCCGCAAGGCGGAGCTGCTGTCGAAAGCGGTCGAGCATATCGACATCAAGAGCTTCGACGCGCGCCCGATCGTCGAGGCGATGCGGAAGATGAGCTTCACCAGCCGCGACCTCGGCCGGGCGGCGGACATCTACAACAGCATGCTGTCCGATCCGGACTGCTCGATCATCCTGGTGATCGCCGGCTCGACCTCGGCCGGCGGCTGCATGGACCTCTACGCCGATCTGGTGAAGCACAATATGGTCGATGCGATCGTCGCCACCGGCGCCACCATCGTCGACATGGATTTCTTCGAAGGCCTTGGCCACAAGCATTACCAAGCCGTTGAAATCCCTGACGACGATACATTGCGCTCGCTCTATATCGATCGCATCTACGACACCTATATCGACGAAGAGCAGCTCCAGGACACCGATCACACCATCGCGGGGATCGCCAACGGCCTCGAGGCCAAGCCTTATTCGTCGCGCGCCTTCATCCGCGAGATGGGCCGCTGGCTGACCGAGCATGGCAGGAAGGACAACAGCCTGGTCAAGCTCGCCTTCGAGCATGACGTGCCGATCTTCTGCCCGGCCTTCACCGATTCGTCGGCCGGCTTCGGGCTGGTCAAGCATCAGGTCGACCGGATGAAGACCGGCCAACCCTATCTGACGCTCGATTCGATCGCCGATTTCCGCGAGCTCACCGACATCAAGATCAAGGCCGGGACGACCGGCCTGCTGATGATCGGCGGCGGCGTTCCCAAGAATTTCGCGCAGGACACCGTGGTCTGCGCCGAGATCCTTGGCCACGAGGATGTCGAGGTCCACAAATATGCGGTGCAGATCACCGTCGCCGACGTCCGCGACGGCGCCTGCTCCTCCTCGACGCTTCAGGAGGCGGCGAGCTGGGGCAAGGTTTCGACCGCTTTGGAGCAGATGGTCTTTGCCGAGGCGACCAGCGTGCTGCCGCTGCTCGCCAGCGACGCTTATCATCGCGGCCATTGGAAGAGCCGCGCCCGCCGCACCTTCGGCCGGCTGTTCGACTGAATCTTCCCCTCCCGCTTACGGGAGGGGGGAGTTGAAGCACGCCCGCTTTTGCCGCACCCTCCCTTGATCCTCAGGGGGACAACTCGACATGCCCAGCCAGATCCTCGGTCCGGTGATCGCGCTCGCCGCCTGGACGCTCGTCATGCAGGTCTGGTTGTACGCCACCCGCCTTCCGGCGATGCGCCGCAAGGGGATCGTGATGAAGGGGCGGCGCGGCGGCCGGGGGGCCCAGCTCGACGGCGTGGTCGAGGACGAGGTCCAGTGGAAGGCCCATAATTACAACCATCTGCTCGAACAGCCGACCCTGTTCTACGCGATCGCGATCACGCTCGCGCTGATCGGCACCGGCGACGTCTGGATCAATCTCTGGCTGGCCTGGGCCTATGTCGTGCTGCGGATCCTGCACAGCCTGATCCAGGCGACGGTCAACGTCGTGCGCTGGCGCTTCCTGGTCTTCACTCTGGCCTCGCTCTGCCTGGTCGGCCTGACCGTCCACGCCGGGGCGGCCTTCCTCCGTACAATGTAGGCACTCAGCGCCGCGACCTGGCGAAATCGTAGCGGACGATCACCGGCTCGATGCAGCCGTCGACCTCGCGCTGGACCGCGCGCTCGAGATTGCCCGAAGGCAGCTCGTCGAGGCGGCGCGGCCGCGGTGGCGTGGCGGGCAGCATCGCCTGGCGGTTGTCCCGGTTGAGGCAGACCGGCTTGGCGGACGGCTGAGCCGCCTCCGCCTGGGGCGATGCCGCCTGGGGAGATCGGGACTGGGTTGCGGCGGCCCCGGCAAGCAAGGCGAGCAGGGAAGTCGCGAGGAGCAGGCGCATGACGTCCTCCCTTGCCGGCCGACAACAGCGAATCGCCGTCCCTGATGGCAGCGCCCGTGAACGCCACGGGTCGCGCCACCGCGCGCTTCGTCGCCGGATCGCGCCATTTCGTCGACGTTTCGCAGATTAAACGAAGACTCAGCGGCCTTCGACGCGGCGCCGCAGCCTTTTTCCGCGAGGCCGCTAGCGAGCTCCTCAACAGGACCGGCGGACGGAGAAACCCGCGGTCATGTCAGGGAGAAAGAATATGTCGATCGCAGTCACCTTCATGGCGATGATCCTTCAGTCCGCCCCGGTCCAGACCGCGGTGCTGTCGCACCAGCCGCCGGTCGTGACCCGCGCCGCCGAGCCGGAAACGCTCGATCCGGGCGAGTTCATCTGGCAGCCCGAGCTGGCGACCAGCGGGCCGGTCGAAGTGGTGGTCAGCATCCCGCTCCAGATCGCCTATGTCTACCGCAGCGGCACCCTGATCGGCGTTACGACCGTCTCGACCGGCCGCCCGGGGCATCGCACGCCGACCGGCCGCTTCCCGATCATGGAGAAGCACCGCGAACATTATTCGAACCTCTACAACAATGCGCCGATGCCGTTCATGCAGCGGCTGACGATGGGCGGGATCGCGCTGCACGCCGGCCAGATCCCCGGCCGCCCGGCCTCGCACGGCTGCGTCCGGCTGCCGCTCGCCTTCGCCCGCCACCTGTTCTCGGTGACCACGGTCGGCGCCAACGTCCATATCGTCGACAGCGCGCCGAGTGCGGAAACCGCGCTGGCCGAGGTCGGCGGCGCGACCCTCGCCCCGGTGGCGCCGGCGGCACCGGCAATGCCGACCATGACGGTCGCGACGGCGGCGATCGCCGCTCCGGCCGCGTCCGAAGTCCTGCTCGCCGGCGGGGCGCGCTGATCCGGATCCAGCTCTCAGGCCGGCACTGCGTTCAGGTGAATTGGATCGCCGACGGGCTGTCCTTGATAGGTGAAGCTTATGTCGATCTCCGTATCCAAATGGGTGAGCGCGCGGATAAGGCGGTCCGAGCTCATGTCGCGGAACTGACCGCGCAGCACGCGGGACAGATCAGGCTGGCTGATGCCCGTAAGCTTCCCAGCTTCGATTTGGGTGAGCCCGCGGCTTGCGATGACTTGAGCAAGCTTGCGGACAAGCCCCGCCTTCAGCCGGTGCTCTTCCGCATCAGCTATGCCGAGATCGGCAAAGACGTTCCCGCTGCTCCCACGAATGGCTTCCCTGCTCATCGTTTCTTCTCCTGCGCGAAATGCCTTTCGTGATGTTCGATCGCGAGCTTCATGCGGGATTCGACCAGATTCAGATGCTTCTGAGGGGTCGCGATCCCTTTGGTCGATTTCTTTTGAAAGGCGTGCAGCCCGTAGACGGCGCCCTCCAGTTTGACCGTGTAAACGGCCCGATACGCGTCGCCGTCAAAGTCCTCGATAATCTCCAAGATGCCGCCTCCGCGACCTTTGAGAGGCTTCGCATCGGAATGCTTGTCCCCGAATTGTGCCAGGTGAAGCGCATATCCCATCACATCCTTGACCGGCTCCGGGAAGGCCTGCAAATCCCGGCGACATGAACCGATCCATATGAGCGGCTTTTCCTTTGGCCGACCGTCGTCACCAACTGCCATAGGTTTATTATGGTGGAACCGCCATAAAGGATCAATCCCTAATCTCAGGTGAATTTGGATCCGGGCGCTAGCCCCGCACCAGGCACCCCACCAGCTCGACATGGGTCGACCAGCGGAACTGGCCGACCGGTTTGATCCAGCCGAGCCTGTAGCCCCCCTCTGCCAGGGTCCGCGCATCGCGGGCGAACGTCGCGGGATTGCACGACACGTAAGCGATCCGCGGCACGGCAGAGGCGGCGAGCAAAGCCGCCTGCTCCTTGGCCCCGGCGCGGGGCGGGTCGAGCACCACCGCTTCGAACCGGTCGAGCTCGGCGACATCGAGCGGCCGGCGGAACAGGTCGCGATGGTCGACGAAGACCGGCCGCTGCGTCCGGTTGGCGGCGCCCTGAAGTGCCAGCGCCGCGTCGCGCGCGCCCTCGGCGGCATAGACCCGCCCGGGCAGCGCCAGCGCGAAGGTGCCGAGGCCGGCGAACAGGTCGGCGATCGCACCGGCCGCCCCCACCGCCTCGCGCACCGCCGCGACCAAAGCCGCCTCGCCGTCCGCGGTCGCCTGGAGGAAGGCGCCGTGCGGCAGCGGCACCGCGACCCCGCCGAGCGTCACCGTCGCCGGCTCGGGCTCCCAGAGCGTCTGCGCGCCATAGCCGTCGCCGATCGCCAGCCGCGCCAGTCCATGGTCGCGGGCGAAGGCGCCGATCGCCTCGGCTTTCTCCAGTCCCTCCGCGGAAAAGCCTTCGAGCAGCAGGTCGACGCCCTGGTCGGCGAGCGTGAGCTGGGCGGTCGCCGGCTGATCCAGCAGCCGCCGGAGCGGCGCGATCAGGGCGAACAATTCGGGCCGCAGGACATGGCATTCGCGCATGTCGACGATGCTGTGGCTCGCCAAAGCGTTGAACCCGACCGCCCCTCCCCGCGCCTTGAGCGCCGCCCGCCGGCGGCTTTGCGGCGGCGAAAGGTGCGGCGCGCGGATCTCGATCCCGGATAGGCCCTGCGCGGCGAGCGCCGCGGCGATCCGGTCCGTGAGATAGTCGGCAAAAGCCGCATCGTCGACATGCTGGAGCTGGCAGCCGCCGCATTCCGGAAAATGACGGCATGGCGGCATCGCCCGATGCGGCCCGGGCGTGACCGTGCCGTCGGACGCCACCGTATCGCCCGGCGCGGTCATCGGCACGAAGCGGCCGTCCGCCGTCACCCCATCGCCGCGCGCGGCGAGGCGGACGATCATGTCTCCGCTCACAAGGCGGCGATGAGTTCGTCGGCGATCAGCCCCGGCCCGGCGCGCTCGGCGGCACGGCCGTGCAGCCAGACCGCGGCGCAGGCGGCGGCGAAAGGATCGCCACAGGCGGCCCGCCGGGCGGCGACGATGCCGGTCAGCACGTCGCCGGTGCCGGCGCTGGCGAGCCAGGCCGGTGCCGGCGGCGCGATCGCCGCCCGGCCGCCCGGTTCGGCGACGACGGTATCGGGGCCCTTATGGACGATGACCGCTTTGCTCTCTCCCGCCGCCGCGCGCACCTTCTCGACCTTGCTGCCGCCCAGCGCCGGGAAAAGCCGGGCGAACTCGCCGTCATGCGGCGTCAGGATCGGGGTCTCGACCAGGTCGCGCAGCGCGGCGACTCCCCGCTTCGCGATCAGTGTCAAGGCGTCGGCGTCGAGCACCAGCGGGCGCCCCGCCGCCAGCGCGACCTCGAGCAGGCGTTCGGCCTCCTTGCCGGTGCCGAGCCCCGGCCCGAGCGCGACCGCCCCGATCCGCGGATCGCCGAGCAGCGTCTCGGCATCGCCCGGTCCCTGCACCAGGGCGCTCGGCACGCCGGCGATCGGCGGCCCGATCAGCCGGACATAGCCGGCCCCGGCGCGGAGCGCGGCGCTGGCGGCCAGCGCGCTCGCGCCCGGCATCTCGCCCGCCAGCACCGCGACAGTGCCGCGGCGATATTTGTGATCGTCGGGACCGGGCGCCGGGAGATCCGGAGCGCCGATCTCGTGCAGCCGGCTCTTCGCGGCGATGCCGATATCGGCGATCACGACCCGCCCCATATGGCGCGCCGCCGGCTGCAGCCGGTGCGAGGGCTTCAGCGTCTGGAAGGTGATCGTCAGGTCGCAATCGGGCACCGGCGAGAGCAAGGCGCCGTCGTCGGTCGCCGCGCCGCTCGGCAGGTCGACCGCGACCCGCAGCGCGGCCGCCGCCGCCAGCGCCAGCAGGCGCTCGGTCGGCGCCGGTTCGAGCGGCCGCCCGAGTCCGGTGCCGAACAGGGCGTCGACCAGCAGCGGCGCGGCCGACGCCGCGTCCAGCGCCTCGACCGGCCCTCCCCATTTCGCTCTCGCCGCGCGCGCCGCCGCGCTTTTCGGCTCCCCGGCCGCCGCCACTCGGACCGTCACGCCCCGCGCGGCCAGCTCGCGCGCGATCACATAGCCGTCGCCGCCATTGTTGCCCGGCCCGCACAGCACCAGGGTGGGCAGCGGCCCGGCATGGCGCCAGATCGCCTCCGCGGCGGCCACGCCGGCACGCTCCATCAGCGTCTCGACCGAGGTCCCCGCCGCGATCGCCGCTTCCTCGGCCGCACGCATTTCCGCCGCCGTCAGGATTGGACGGGTGCGGACCGTCCCCCGATCCGCAGCCGGGCCCGGGGGGCCCGGCGGCCCGATCCAATGGCGACCGCTCATTCCGACCGGACCGTGGCCGGAAACCGGAAGCTGTCGGGACCGATTGTGACCTCGATCCGGTTGTCCGCGACGATCGAGACCCGCGCCGGTTCGGAACCGTCGGCGGCAACCAGCCCGCGGCCGTCGCCGGCGACGAGGAAGCGGCGGAAGCCGCCATCGGGCTTGCGCACCGTCAGCACCGGTCCTTCCGCGCTCTCGCTCCGCTCATAGGTGCAGAAACGTTCGAACTGGCGGGCATTGCCGATCCGGCAGTCGATCCGATGATCCTCGGCCTCGGCGACCGCATTGGACGGCACATCCGGCGCGGCGCGCTCGGCGCTCCCGCAGGCGGCGGTCAGCAAGACGACAGCGGGCATGAGGAACCTCATCGCCCGCCCCCTATCATTTCCGTCGCAGCGCATCGAGCCGCCGCATCATGGCGCCGCCGCCGAGCAAAGCGTCGAACCTCTCATCCTGTCCGGCGTCGCTGCGATATCCTCCGGCGCCGAGCGCGATCGCGCGCTTGAGCACCTTCAGGCTCTCGGCGTCGCTGGCGAGGATCGCCGCGATCGCCTCGTCCGCGCTGCGGCCGCCGAGCTCGACCAGGCCGATCCGCGCCGCCTCGGCGCCGTCGATCGTCTCGCCGGTGAACAGCAGCCGCGCCGCCTGACCGGCGCCGATTTGGGCGACCAGCCGGTGCACGTCTTCCTGCGGGTAGGAGATGCCAAGCCGGGCCGGCGGGACCGCGAAGCGTGCGCCGGGGCCGGCGATCCGCAAGTCGCAGGCGAGCGCGAGCGCGACCCCGGCGCCGTAGCAGGGCCCGTCGATCAGAGCGACCGTCGGGATCTCGAGTCCCGTCAGCGCGTCGAGCCCGGCGCGCATCGCCTGGCGGAACCGGCCGGACGCGGACGGATCGCCCGCGAAGGCGGGGAAATCGGAAAGGTCGGCGCCGGCGCAGAAAGCCTCGCCCGCCCCGCCGACCACCAGCAGCCGCGCCCCCGAGGCCGCGATCTCGCCGGTCAGCCGCGCCAGCTCGGCCCAGCCCGCCGCCGGGATCGCGTTGCGCACCTCGGGCCGGTCGAGCGTCAGCCGCGCCGCGTCGCCATCGTGGATCAGCCGGAACATGGCGCCTTGTTGCCGCGCAGGCCCCACCATGTCTTGCAAAAAAAATGGCCGGGTCGCCCGATACGCGGCGGCCCGGCCGAATGGGTCCGCGGCGCCCGTCCGGTGGAGGCGGGGGCCGCGGGGGCGAATGTCGGCACGCGCACATGCGCGCCTCGACCCGTCGGTCCATCGGGGAGCAAGAGCCGTGCCACAACGAAATCCCGCGCTTTCCGATGGTTAACGCGCCGGAAGAGCTGTGCCGCGATGGGATTGGTGGGTCATCGGGGACGGGTTTCGCGCGTCAGAATGCAAGCCACCAAAGTATGCCGACGACGGCCGCAAGCCAGAGCGCGACGATGTCCCGCCCGAGCGCGTGCGCCCAGGCCCGCAGGCTCATTGCGCCTCCGCGCTGCGAAACCGTGTCGCCAGCGTCCACCAGACCGGATGCGCCGCTTCGATCGCCGCCGCCGCGGCGGCACGTGCCGCTTCGTCCCCGTAGAGGCCGAAGCAGGTCGCCCCTGATCCTGACATCCGCGCGAAGCGCGCGCCGGACAACGCCGCCAGGACGTCGCCGATCTCGGGGACCAGCCGCCGCGCCGACGCTTCGAGGTCGTTGCGGCCCTCCTGCCATGCGCCGAGCGGGCCGCGGTCGACGCCGTCCCAGGCCCGGAATACCGAAGCGGTCGAAAGCTTGGTCCCCGGATTGACCAGCAGTAGCGACAGGCCGGCCAGCCCCTCGATTTCGATCGGCGCGAGCGCATCCCCTTTGCCCTCGCCGCGCGCGTTGCGGCTGAGCAGGCAGGCGGGGACGTCGGCGCCGAGCGTCGCGGCGATAGGGAGCAGCGTCTCCTCGGGAAAATCCAGCTTCCAGAAGCGGTTGAGCAGCCGCAGCGCCGCCGCGGCGTCGGCCGAGCCGCCGCCGATCCCGGCGGAGACCGGGAGATTCTTTTCGAGCGTCAGCCGGGCCGCGCCGTCCGGGCGGAGCACGCGCGCCGCGCGAAGCACCAGATTGTCGCCCTCCCCGGCGAGATCGGCGGCGAACGGTCCCACGATCTCCAGCGACAGGCCCTCGCCCGCCTCTGCCGTCAGGACGTCACCCGCTTCGGCGAAGGCGAAGATCGTCTCGATCCGGTGATAGCCGTCGGGCAGGCGGGCGCGGACGTGCAGCGCCAGGTTGATCTTGGCGTAGGCCGTCTCCCGCATCGCAGAGGATCTACCGCGCCGCGAGCGCCGGCGTCAGCCCCGACTCGATCTTGGCCGCGAGCCGGGCGCTGTCCTCGCTCTCGGCATAGACCCGCGCCGCGGCCCAGGCGAAGCGCGCCTCGACCCGCCGGCCGGCCGCGAAATAGGCGTCGCCGAGATGCTCGTTGATCTCGACATCGGCCGGGGCGCCCTGCACAGCCTGCTCGAGCAGAGGGATCGCGCCGTCATGGTCGCCCTTGAGGAACAGCGCCCAGCCCAGCGAATCGGTGATCGCGGCATTGTCGGGCGCGAGCCGGTGCGCCTCGCGGATCAGCCGTTCGGCCTCGATCATGTTCTCGCGCCGCGCGAGCTGGGCATAACCGAGATAGTTGAGCACCAGCGGCTGCTCCGGCGCGAGGCTGTAGGCGCGCTCGAGCGCAGCGCGGGCCTCGGGCCACTCGTCCGCCGCATCATGGGCGCCGCCGCGAAGCAGCCACAATCCCCATTCCGGATAGGCGCTGTCGCTGCGCAGCTCGAGCGCGCGGGCATAAGCGCGCGCCGCTTCGGCCGGACGGTTCAGCGTGGTCAGCACCTCGCCGAAGCGGACCTGGTCGGCGGCGGTTGCCTCAGCGCCGCGCGCCGCGCGCTCGGCCTCGGCCAGCGCCTCCGCGCTGCTGCCGTCGACCAGCAGCCGCAGCCTCTGCTCGCGCATCGTCTCGACGAACGGATCGTCGGGGCGGACATTGGCGAGCAGCGCCACCCCGTCGGCGTGCCGGCCCATGCGGGCGAGCAGTTCGGCGGTCACCAGCCAGGTCTCGCTATTGTCGGGGGCGAGCCAGGAGGCGAGCCGCGCGAAGGTCGCGGCGACCGGAGTCAGGTCCTGCGCATGGAGGTCGAGCCCAAGCTTGAGCAGGAATTCGGCGAGACCCGCCGAGGCGCTGTCGATCGCGCCGGGCACCGGCCGCCCCGCCTCGACCAAAGCGCGCGCCGCTGCCATGCTCGGCTCGTCGCCCTCGAGCAGCGACAGCGCCGCCGGGCGGTCGCCGCGCCGGGCGAGCGCCGCCGCCGCGGCGATCCGCAGCCGGGGCACGCGCGGGCTCAGGGCGATGCCCATTTCGCGCATCCGTGTCACGCCCTCGGCGCGTCCCATCGCGACGAGCAGCAGCGGGCGATGCTCGGCGGCATAGGCCGCGGCGGCGTTGGTCTCGTCCGCGCCGGGCAGGAAGGACAGCGGGTCGCCGCTCCGCGCCCCGACCGCCAGCCAGGCGCGCATCAGCGGCACCGCGAAGGCGAACAGTCGCTCGCGCTCGGCGAGGTCGATCTGGCGGCGAGCCTCGCGCCAGTCGCGGTTGCGGAATGCTTCGGCGATCAGAAGGAAGCGGGCATCTGGAAGCAAGGCGTTGCGGCGCTCCAGCAGGTGGGCCGCGCGCAGCGCGAGCGGCCAATCGCCTGCGGTCACCGCATGGCCGAGCACCTGCGCCGCGACCACCTGATTGTCCGGGGCGGCGGCGAGCACCGCGGCATAGCCGCTGCTCGCCTGATCGGCCGCGCCTGCGGCCGCTGCGGCGCGCGCCTGGGCGTAAGCGCTGATCGGCGAGCGCTCATCGGCGGCGGCCGGGCTCGCCAGGCAGGCGAAAGCGAGCGCGGCACCCAGCAGGAGCCGGCCGCGGAAGCTACATATTGGGATAATTCGGCCCTCCTCCGCCTTCCGGGACCACCCAGTTGATGTTCTGGGTAGGATCCTTGATGTCGCAGGTCTTGCAGTGGACGCAATTCTGCGCGTTGATCTGCAGCCGCTTCTGCCCGCCTTCGCCCTCGACGAACTCGTAAACGCCGGCGGGGCAATAACGCTGCTCGGGGCCGTCATAGAGATCGAGGTTCACCGCGACCGGAATCTCCGGATCCTTGAGCGTCAGGTGGATCGGCTGGTCCTCCTCATGATTGGTGTTCGACAGGAACACCGAGGACAATCGGTCGAAGCTGATCACGCCGTCGGGCTTGGGATAGTCGATCGGCGCGACCAGATCCTTGCGCCACAAATCCTCGTTGTCGGTATGGTGCTTCATCGTGAACGGCAGGCCGATGCGGAGCTGGCGCATCCACATGTCGGCGCCGGCGAGCAGGGTGCCGAAGAAACCGCCATATTTCCCGACCAGCGGCTGGACGTTGCGGACCAGCTTCAGTTCCTTGGCGACCCATGAGCCGCGCAGCGCCCGCTCATAGTCGGTCAGCGCATCGCCGCTGCGATCGGCCGCGATCGCGGCGAAGGCGGCCTCGGCGGCGAGCATGCCCGATTTCATCGCGGTGTGGCTGCCCTTGATCCGCGGCACGTTGACGAAACCCGCGGCGCAGCCGATCAGCGCGCCGCCGGGGAAAGCGAGCGTCGGCACCGATTGCCAGCCGCCCTCGTTGATCGCGCGCGCGCCATAGGAGATCCGCCGCCCGCCTTCGAGGAACTGGCGGATCGCCGGATGCTGCTTCCAGCGCTGGAATTCCTCGAACGGCGACAGCCAGGGATTGCGGTAGCTGAGCGCGACGACGAAGCCGAGCGCCACCTGATTGTCCGCCTGGTGATAGAGGAAGCCGCCGCCCCAGGCGTCGTCGAGCGGCCAGCCCTGGGTGTGGATCACCCGGCCGGGCTGGTGCTTTTCGGGGTCGATGTCCCAGAGTTCCTTGAGCCCGATGCCATAGACCTGCGGCTGATTGTCGCCGTCGAGGGTGAAGATCCGCTTCAGCTCCTTGGTGAGATGGCCGCGCGCGCCTTCGGCGAACAGGGTGTAGCGGCCGTGCAGCTCCATGCCCGGCTGATAATCGGGCTTGTGGGTGCCGTCCCTGGCCACGCCCATGTCGCCGGTGGCGACGCCCTTCACCGAGCCGTCCTCGTTGAACAGGATCTCGGCGGCGGCGAACCCCGGGAAGATCTCGACGCCGAGCGCCTCGGCCTGGCCGGCGAGCCAGCGGCACAGATTGCCGAGCGACAGGGTATAGGTCCCCTCGTTGCTCATGAACGGCGGCATCAGAATGTGCGGGAAGGAATATTTGCCCTTCTTCGTCAGCACCCAATGCTCGTTGCGGGTCACCGGCACGGTGAGCGGGCTGTCGAGCTCCTTCCAGTCGGGCAGCAGCTCGTCGAGGGCGCGCGGATCGACCACCGCGCCCGACAGGATGTGCGCGCCGACCTCGGATCCCTTTTCGAGGATGCAGACCGAAAGCTCGCGGCCGGCCTCATTCGCAAGCTGCTTCAAACGGATAGCGGCGGCGAGGCCGGCGGGACCGCCGCCGACGATCACCACGTCATAGGGCATCGACTCGCGATCGGCCATTCGTCTCCTCCGTGGCTCCTGTCATCGCAAACCGCCAACGTCTCGCAGATAAACGCGGCCTTTGCGATTGACCAGCCCGGCAAGCACTGACTCTATGCGCGTGATCTTAGTGGCGGGGTGGAGGACTATGTCCTCTGATTGGGCGGCGAGCGCCCTCGGATGGTGGGCCGATGCCGGCGTCGATACGATCGTCGGCGAGGAGCCGCGCGACTGGCTCAAGCCTGCGTCGAAATCCCCCGCCGCCGCGCCACTCGCCTTTTCAGCGCCGGCAGCGACGATGCCCGACACGCTCGAGGCGTTCCAGGCCTGGCTGCTCGGCGGCGACATGCCCCTCGCCTCCCCGGCGCCGCGGATCGGCCCGGCGGGCGATCCCGGAGCCGGGCTGATGGTGCTCACCGACATGCCGTCGGCCGACGACGTCCGCGCCGGGCACTTGCTCTCGGGCGAGGCCGGCGCGCTGTTCGATCGGATGCTGGCGGCGATCGGCCGCGGCCGCGACACGATCTATCTCGCGCCTCTGTCGCCGACGCGGACCGCGACCGGAACGCTCGATGCGGCGAGCGCCCGCGCGCTCGCCGGGATCGCGCGGCGCCACGTCGGCCTGGCCGCGCCGCGCGCTTTGCTGCTGTTCGGCGACACCTGCGCCAAGATCCTGCTCGGCTCGGCCGTCGCCGGGACACGGGGCCGATGGCACGAAATCGACACCGAGGGAGGCAAGATCAAGACTTTGGTAACCATCAGGCCCGAAAAGCTGCTGAACCAGCCGGCGCTCAAGCGACTCGCCTGGGAGGATCTTCAGCGGCTGAAGGAGGGTTTGACGGAATGAGGATGCTGAGCCGCATTGCCAAAGCCGGCCTTCTTTCCGCCTGTCTCCTCTTGTCCGTCACCCCCGGCTTCGCCCAGGACCGGCCGCGCGAGGCGCGTGCCGCCCGCGCCTTTAATATTCCGGTGCAATTGAGCGCCTCGGAACGTGAAAATTATCAGGCGATCTTCGCCGATCTGCGGGCCCAGAATTGGGCCGGCGCCGCCGGGCGGCTCGACGCGATGCGCCCCGGTCCGCTCCACGACCTCGCCCGCGCCCTGCTCTACACCATGCCGGGCTCGCCGCGGGTCGAGCAGCGGCCGCTCGGCGAATTGCTCGAGCGCGCGCCCGATCTGCCCCAGGCGGCCGATCTTGCCCGGCTCGCCTCGTTGCGCGGTTCGGTTGCGATCCCCGAGCTGCCCGAGCCGCATCGCCTGGCGGACCCGGCCGGCCAGCCGCGCCGGCAGCGGCCGCGCGCGATCCGCGGCGACGCCGTCGCCGACGCGCTCGAGCCGCTGATCCAGCCTTTGCTCGTCGACGATCAGCCGTTCGAGGCCGAGACCCTGTTCAACAGCCGCCGCGGCGAGCTTTCCGACGAAGCGCGCACCGCCTTCGCCCAGCGCATCGCCTGGGTCTATTTCCTCAACAACCGCGACGCCGACGCCCGCCGGATCGCCGAGATCGGCCGCAACGGCGTCACCGAATGGGCGGTCCAGTCCGAATGGGTCGCCGGCCTCGCCGCCTGGCGGATGGGCGATTGCCGCGCGGCGGCCGACCATTTCGCCACCGTCGCATCGCGGGCCGGCGATCAGGAAATGACCGCCGCCGGCCATTTTTGGGCGGCGCGGGCCGACACCGCCTGCCGCCGTCCCGAGCGGGTCCAGGCGCGGCTGCAGGCCGCCGCGCGGAGCAGCGAGACCTTCTACGGCCTGCTCGCGCAGAGCGCGCTCGGCATCCGTCAGCGGCCGGCGCCGCTCGATCCGTTGAGCGCCGACGAATGGCGGCAATTGTCGGACCGGCCCAACGTCCGCGCGATCGTCGCTCTGGCCGAGATCGGCGAGGCGGGCATTGCCGGCGATCTCATCCGCCATCAGGCCCGGATCGGCCAGCCGCGCGACCACGAGCCGCTGATCCACCTCGCCGCCCGGCTCAATCTCACCGGCGCGCAGATGTGGCTCGCGCATAACGGGCCGCGCGGACACCGCACCGACACCCACGACCGCTATCCCTCGCCGTCCTGGCGGCCGAGCCGCGGCTGGCGGGTCGATCAGGCTCTGGTGTTCGCTCACGCCCTTCAGGAATCGGGTTTCCGCCCCGACGCGATCAGCGGTGCCGGCGCGCGCGGGCTGATGCAGGTTCGTCCCGGCACGGCCGGCGACATGGCGCGGGCCCGCGGCGAGACCGTCAGCGCGGCGCAATTGAACGTGCCCAGCGTCAACATCGAATATGGCCAGTCCTATCTCGAATATCTGCGCGACCAGCCGAACACCGGCGGTCTGCTGCCGCGGGTGATCGCGGCTTACAATGCCGGGCCGGCGCCGCTCGCCGAATGGAACATGCGGTTCGACCAGAGCGATCCGCTGCTGTTCATCGAATCGATCCCTTATTGGGAGACGCGCGGCTACGTCCCGATCGTGCTGCGCAATTACTGGATCTACGAGGAGGAAGCGGGCGCGGATTCGCCGAGCCGGCGGGCGTTGGTCGCCGGCCTGTGGCCGCGCTTCCCCGGCCTCCCCGGCCCGAGCGCGGTGCGGATCCGGCCGAACCGGACCCAGACCGCCATGAACCGCAGCGACGACGACAGCGAGGGCACCCGCTAGCGGCTTCGCAAACGGCGCGGCCTGCCACGACCGCTACATTTGGTTCACGCGAAGGCGCGAAGGGGCCCGGCCAGTTTCAAGCACCCCGTCATTCCCGCGAACGCGGGAATCCCGCTTAATTAGTGGAAGGAGAAGCTGGGTTCCCGCTTTCGCGGGAATGACGCGTACGTTGGGCATCGCACCCTTCGCGCCTTCGCGTGAACAAAAACAGCCGTCGCCACAGCACATGGCGCATGCGTATAACGCGCTCCTATGTTCTTGATATGTTCCGATCCAGGGCGTAAGCTGGAGGGATGCCCCGGCCCGACGCCCGTCCCGGCCGCGGTGCGCCCGAAAACCGCACCCCGGACCGCTTCAACCTCAAGATCCGCGAGGCCGACGGCGACTGGCTCGATGATCGCGACGGGCAGGACGGCGTTCCGCCGCCGCTCCGCACCACGGTGACGGTCGAGCATCCGAAGACGATCATCACCCGCAACAAATCGCCCGACATCGGCTTCGACCGCTCGATCAATCCCTATCGCGGCTGCGAGCATGGCTGCATCTATTGCTTCGCCCGGCCGACCCACGCTTTCCACGATCTCTCGCCCGGCCTGGACTTCGAGAGCCGGCTGTTCGCCAAGCCCGACGCCGCGAGGCTGCTGCGCGTCGAGCTCGGCAAGAAGGGCTATCAGGTCCGGCCGATCGCGATGGGCACCAACACCGATCCCTATCAGCCGATCGAAGGAACGTGGCGGATCACCCGCAGCATCATCGAAGTGCTCGCCGAGACCCGGCATCCGGTCACGATCACCACCAAGTCCGACCGGGTGCTGGCCGATCTCGATCTGATCGCCGAAATGGGCCGGCAGCGCCTGGCGGCGGTGGCGCTGTCGGTGACCTCGCTCACCCCGGAAATCTCGCGCACCCTCGAGCCGCGGGCGCCGGCGGCACGCAAGCGGCTGGCGGCGGTCAGGCGGCTGGCCGACGCCGGCGTTCCGGTCGGAGTCGGGATCGCGCCGGTGGTGCCGGGGATCACCGACCATGAGCTCGAAGCGATCGTCGAGGCGGCGGCGGAGGCCGGCGCGCAAAGCATCTTCTATCTGCCGGTGCGGCTGCCGTTCGAGGTCGCGCCTTTGTTCCGCGCCTGGCTCGACGAACATTATCCCGAGCGCGCCGGCAAGGTGATGGCGATCATCAGGGAGCTGCGCGGCGGCCGCGACAACGATCCCAATTTTTTCACCCGGATGCAGGGCAGCGGCCCATGGGCCGCTCTGCTGCGCACCCGCTTCGAGCGCGCGGTCCGCAAGCACGGTCTGAACCAGGAAAAACGTCGGCTGCGGACCGATTTGTTCGAGCCGCCCCAGGGCGCGCAATTGCGGCTGCTTTGAGCCGCGAGGCGGCAGACCGCCCTTCGCCGGACTGGGCGAGACCCATCTCACTCATGAACAGGGAATCCGCGACGCGCTGGCCGGCGGCTTGGGGGGATAAGCTGCCGGCGCTTGAGCGCGCCGCGGAAGAAGGGCCCGGGCCTCAGGCGGCCAGGGGCATGTCCTGATTGTCATTGGCGCGCCAGCCGGTGCGGAACAGCCCGACGCCGGTCGTCCCGCCGTCGGCCAGCGGCAGCGCGGTCGCGCAGAACGCGCATTCGGCGAGCAGCCGGCCGACCAGCCAGTGGCTGCGCCCGCAGCCCGGGCAGGGATTGGGCTGATCCGGCCGATAGACGACATGATAGCCGCGCCGGGCCGGATCGTGGGTGAAGCCGCGGGCTTCGAGCTGGGTGGTGCAAAGCATTGGGGGTCTCCTGTTGCCTGGGCCCCTAGATCGGTTTGTTGAAAGTTGATTCAGTTTGTCGACGAAACCGGCAGGTTGCGCGACAAGGCCGCGCGGCCGTCGACCGGGACTCGATCGTGGGCGACAAGGCTGTAATTTCCTAAGCCTGCGATTCTGCGTGCGATGAGCTGGACTGCCGCAGCGGCCTTGTCCGGATCACCGGCACCGGCGGATCGTAGGCCTGGATCGGTGGCAGGTTGCCGGTGAACTTCTCGACATTCACCGTGGTGAGCTGACCAGTACAGCCCTGTGCTAGGAGCGAGGTGCCGGTGTCTCTTGTCAACACGTTCGGATTGCCGTGCACACAGAGCGATTTGTCTTCGGTTGGATCCTGCGGATCGTACCAGGCGCCGGTCGGAAGTTGTACGACGCCGGCCATCACATCTTCAGTGACGATGACTGCGGCGAGGCACGACCCACGTCCGTTAAACAGTTTGATAATGTCGGCGTCCTTGATGCGGCGGGCTTCCGCGTCGATCGGATTAAGGCGCGCGACCTCGCGGCCACGTCGTTTCTCGGCGCCACTATGGCCGCCGAAGTCGAGCTGGCTGTGAAGGCGCGATGCTGGCTGGTTGGCGACAAGCTGCAGCGGGTTCACCGCGTCGACGATATCCTCCGGCGACAGCCAGACGGGATGGCCGGGGCAGTCGTCGTAATTGAAGCTGGCGATGGTATCTGAATATATCTCGATCTTGCCGCTGGTCGTCGGCAGCGGCTTGCCGACCGGATCGTTGCGAAACGCGCGCAAAGGGCCGCCATCCAGCGGCAGTTGCGGCAGCGTGACTTCACCTGCCGCCCAGAAGGCGTCGAAGTCCGGCGCGTCCAGTCCCTTGGCGACAAGGCCGTCACGGGTCGGCTTGTAGATCTGCCGCAGCCACTCGCGCGGAGTGCGGCCTTCGGTAAAGGCGTCGCCGGCGCCGAGGCGCTCGGCCAAGCCGGTAAATATCGCATAGTCGTCGCGGGCCTCGCCAAACGGCTCGGCCATCTGATGCATCGCCACCATCATCGGATCGGTCTGCGAACTGCCGATGTCCTCGCGCTCCAGCGTCATGGTGCAGGGCAGAACGATGTCGGCGTGGCGCGTGGTTGCGGTCCAGGCGGAGTCGTGCACAACCAGGGTATCGACCCGCGCGAAGGCTTTGCGCAGCCGATTGAGATCCTGATGGTGATGGAACGGGTTACCGCCGGCCCAATAAACCAGCTTGATGTCCGGGTAGGTCAACTTCGACCCATTGTAGTCGAACGGCGCGCCGGGATTAAGCAGCATGTCGCTGATGCGCGCCACCGGAATGAATTCGGAGACGCCGTTCTTGCCCTGCGGCAGGCCGGCGATCGGCACGGCGTTCTGGCGCCGTCCGTAATTGGCGATGGCGCCGAGCGCATAGCCGAAGCCGCCGCCGGGCAGGCCGCTTTGTCCGAACATCGCCGACAGCACCGAGGCCATCCACACAGGCTGTTCACCGTGCCTGGCTCGCTGCAGCGAATGCGCCACCACGAACAAAGAGCGCTTGCCGGGCAAACGGCGCGCCAAGGCGAGGATTTGATCCGCCTTGAGACCGGTGATGTCGACGGCCCAGGCGGCGTCCTTCGGCTGGCTGTCGCTGCGGCCCATCAGATAGTCCTCGAACACATCCCAACCGTGGCAGTGGCTGTCGAGGAAGGGGCGGTCATGGGTGCCGTCCATCACCGCGGTGTGGGCAATGCCCAGCATCAAGGCGACGTCGGTACCAGGACGTGCCTTCACCCAATCCTGATTGACCTCATCGGGCAGGTCGCTCTTCAGCGGGCTGATCAGCACGAACTGCGTGCCGCGCTTGCTCGCCTTGATCATATCCGGATATTCGGTATGGCGGCTAATGCCGCCGCCGGCGATGCGGGAATTCTTCACGTTCATTCCGCCGAAGGCGAGCACGATGTCGGTGTGCTCGACGATCTCGTCCCAGCCGACGTTGCGGCGGGTCATGTCATCGTAGTTGCCGAGGATGTGGGGGATCAAAACCTCCGACGCGCCGGCCGAGTAAGTGCTGACTGACCGCACATAGCCGCCGAGCGCGATGTTGAGGAAGCGGTGAATCTGGCTCTGCGCGTGATGAAAGCGGCCGGCGCTCGACCAGCCGTAGGAGCCGCCAAAAATCGCTCTTGCGCCGTAACGAACCTTGACGCGCCTCAGCTCGCCCGCGAGCAGATCGAGGGCCTCGTCCCATTCCAACTCGACGAATTCGTCGCGGCCGCGACGGGAATCTGGTCCCGGTCCGTTTTCGAGCCAGCCGCGGCGAACCATCGGCTTGGCGATGCGCGCCTTATGGCGCAATGCTTCGGGGAAATTCTGGATGATCGGGTTGGGATCGGGGTCGATTGGGTGAGGTTTGATAACCAACTCGCCGTCCACCCACTGGCCGGAAAAGACACCCCAATGTGAACTGTGCGATTTGACCGAACTGTCCTTCACCGTCTTTGTCATTCCCGGCTCCCCACTATTGTGAAGCGTCAGCGGCGCGCACCTTTGCGGCATTGGGATGGCGCTGGTCGTTCCCGCAGGAGAGGCGGACTTAACGGTTCTCGCAGGAAGTGCGCTATATGGGGAATCTCTGGAAGTATTTTGTCGGTCAGCGCGAGTGCATGGCCGGCATCTGGCACCAGCCGCATGTCCGATGTCTTCAGAAGGTCATGCAGCCGTTCCGCAGTAGGAGGTGGTGCAATCAAATCCTCCTGCCCGGACAGAATCAGCATCGGAGTCCCAATTTCCGGCAGCCAGTCGGCAGAGTTGAATTGGCTCACCGCATCGACCTGGCGACAGAAGGCGTCAACGGCCTGCGGGCGCGGATTTGATTCCGCGCGATTGAGCAGGAAATCGACGACTTTCGTGTCCTCGAAATCCGCTAGAGGGTACATCCACGGCAGTACGGTGGAATAATAGTCGTGCAAGGAAACAGCGCCCCTGAGCCGCTTCCAGGCGTCGAGCACGCGAAGTGTGCGGGCTGGCAGCGCGGTAAAGGATGAGACCAGTACGATTTTACGGATACGGTCCGGCCACCGCCGCGCGAGTTCCTGCGCGATCGCCCCGCCCATCGACTGGCCGACGACATTGAAATTCTCTAGCGACAGGACATCGGCGACCGCGATGACGTCTGCAGCCATGTCCGTGATCGCGTAACCTTCGGCTGCTGGGCTGCTCTGTCCGACGTCCCTATTGTCGATACTGATACAGCGCAGCTTATTCGACAGCCGCGGGACGATATTGAACCAGCCGCGGTGATCGGTCTCCAACCCCATCAAAAAAATGGTGGCCGGTCCATGGCCGATCTCACGCCAGAAGAGAGTACGGCCCTCGACCTTGGTCTGTGGCATATCAATCGCTCTCGGGCGGAACGATCAAGAGTTGATCGAGAATGCACCGCGTTTCGACGAGGGTATGGCTCGCATAGTTACGAACGGCGGCAATCCTGCTTTTCTCGAGCTGTCGAGCGGCCTGAAGCACAGCCAGTAGCTTGGCTGTTTCTTCGCGGGAGACCGTCATCACGTCGCGTTCCTTTTGTCTAGCCAGCGTCTTGCTTTGCTTTCGGTGTCCTTGAACTCGGGAAGGCTGTGGCCAGCCTCACGGACATTCATTCGCAAGCCGATGGCCGCCCGCAATTGCGCTTCGATCAACCGAGTTATTTCCTCTTTCTTGATCGCGGGGACACCGATCTCGAACTCAATATCCACACTGATGTCTTCGCGGCCCGACTCCTCACGAGTGACGCAGCCGAAATAGTTGCGCACGCCGGGGATTGCCAACACGACATCGTCAACCGACACCGGCCAGAGGTTCAGGCCGCGGACTTTCATCATGTCGTCATAGCGGCTGATCGTGCCGGACTCGTAACCATCCGAGCAGCGCCCGCACGGGCAATATGATGCCGGCAGCAGCCGGACCCGGTCGTTGGTCGCAAAGCGGATCAGCGGCGAGGCTTCGGAACTGAGAAACGTGACGACGGCTTCACCCACTTCGCCAAATTCAACCGGTTTCTGGGTCTCGCGGTTGAGCGTCTCCAGCAATACGAGCTGTGGAATGTGGTGAAGCAATCCACGCTTGCCTTCGTGAATCGCCCCAAATTCGCAATTGCTGGCACCAGCGCGCTGCGAGGAGCCATACCATTCAAATAATTTGGCGCCCCAGGCTTTCTCTATCCCCTCAGCTCGCCCGACTGAAAAGGCTTCAGTCGCGGTGAGGATAATCTCGATGTCCAGTTCAGTAGCGAGATTCCAGCCGAGCTGTTCCCTAGCCGCGACTTCCAGCGTCTTAAGGTACGACGGCGTCGCCAGCAGGACTCGTGCCCGATGTTGTTTCATCAGGCGCAGTTTTGTCAGCGTATCATGGGCGGCGATCGGGAGCACGCGGGCATGGAGCCGGACCAGCGAGTCGTAGACGACGGATCCGCCTGACGTCGTGGTCGGGAATGTCGTTGCGACAACATCACCGCGTTCGATCCCCGAGAAATGGAAGCCATAGGAGAACAGATGCGCGAGCTGTATCCGATCGTATTGGGTGAGGCCTTGAACCTCCTGGCCCCGACCACTGGTGCCGCCTGAAATATGTTGGACAACGACTTTATCCACCGGGACGTTAAGTCGCAAACCGAACGGAGGACTCACCTGCTGGTCCTTGAGTACGTCCTCCTTGCGCATGAGCGGAAGCATCGAGGTGAAGTCAGTAATTGAATTGATCGCCTCGATTTTGACGTCATGTCTCTTAAACCACTCTCGATAGAACTCGCTGTTCGCGTTGCAGCGATTGACTAGGGATTTCAGCTTATAGAGCTGAAACGCCTTCATTTCCGCTTTCGATGCGAACTCTGCAGGGTCACTATATGGACGCGGCATAACGAAAGATTCCCGCAATTTATCTAGACGAGTGTAATTCCATCGCCTCTGGAGGACTACGAAACCCGTCGTTCATCTTCGGAATAACGTATTTTCCAATAAGTTCGATAGACTCCATGACCCTTTTATGCCCAAGCCCGTCGATGCGCAGCAAGGTCTTGGTGACGCCGATCTCCTCAAACCGCTTGAGCTGGCGCACGCAGGTCTCCGGCGAACCGCAGACCAGCGAGCCCGACTCGTTGATAAGCCAATCGATGTCCTTGATCCTCTCGAGGCACTGCTCTGCTTGCGCCATATACTGGTAGCTCGGGTAGTGGCTGGCCAGGCGCGCATAGCCGCGGAGCGAGAATTCGGCAGTCTTGTAAATAGCGTCCGCTGCGATGGCTCTGGCTTCTTCGTCGGTCGGGGCGCAGCAAGTGTACACCAGCGTGGCGAAGGAATGGATCCCGTCATTGATTGGCTTGATATTGGCGCGGGTCCAGTACATGTCGGCGAGCTTACCAAGCCATTCGATGCCGAAAAATGAGGCGGTTGCCATGCAGCCCATTTTCAGCTCGGCAGCTTTCTCCTGCATCTCAGGGCTGGTGGCCGCCATCGACATCGGTGGATAGGGCTGCTGGATTGGCATCGGCACCAGATAGCGGTGCGGGATCTTGAAGAACTTGCCGTCGTAGCCGAATGGCTCCTTGGTGAAGGCCGCACGGATGACGTCAATGGACTCCAACATCTGGTCGCGGGTTTCCTCGGGATTTACGCCAAACCCTTTGATCGTCAGGGTCGTATTGACGCGGCCGAGGCCAAGCTCCATCCGGCCGTTCGATAGCAGATCTTGCGTCGCCACGCGCTCAGCAATCCGTAAGGGGTGGTTGATTTGATGCGGGGTGAGGGCGATCGCATAGAGAAAGCGGATCCGGCTCGTCAGCGGGATCAGATGCGACAAAAAACACTCCGGCGCCGATACGGTCGCGCCATGCATGAAGTGCTGCTCTGACACCGCGAACAGGTCGAAGCCCATTTTTTCCGCGAACAGCACCTCGTCCACCAGGTCGAAGTAACGACGGTAATAGCTCGTGCGGTCGAAGAGTTCCGCCTCCGACATGAACCCGATTTGCATAAAACCTCCGTACCAAACGTTTGGCACATATCGTCGTAGCCGCCATTCGGAGTCAAGTCGGTTTCCCGTGGTTTGGCGGCAGCACACGATATGTCCGGTACGTCGCGCGCCTTTCCAGGGTCGCGGATGCGCCGGACGGGAGCCCATCCGGGTGTGCGGATGATCGAGTTCTACGAGGCGGCGGAGTACGGCCAGTTGGAGGCAGCGGAGTCGCCAGGGGCCGGCGAGCGGAGCTTCCGGCGCTGGCGGCAGCGCCACGAGGACGAAGGCGAGGCTGGCCTGCCGGATCGGCATGGTGTCCGCCAGGCGGGGGCAGGAGATTTGACAGATCCCGAGCCTGGTTGACGACAGCTTGAGTGCTCTGATATACGATCCCTGTGTACCAAACGGTAGGTAGAATATGATCATTGAAGTTAGAGAAATCAGCATCGCGGTGCGCGACGTCGAAAAGGCGTCGGACACGTTCCGTCGCCTTGGTTTTAATCCTGGCCCGATCCTCGAAGACCCGACGCCTCTCGTGGAGTCCCGGAGCGCGAGCATGCGGCTGCCCAATACCCACATTGGGGTTATGTCGTCGCTGGGTGAAAGTACGCCGATCACCCGCTTTATCGCCAAGCGCGGAGAGGGTTTTTTCTCGATCACGTTGCTGGTCACAAAGATCGAGGACGTCATGGAGAAATGGCGCGCCGAGGGCGTGCAATTCATTCTTGATACGCCGGTCGAGGAGCGCGACTATCTTAATGTCAGCCGCGTAAGGATTCCGGTGCTGCGGGCCAACTGGACACGCCCATCGACACTTCACGGCCTTTGCATCGAATTGCACGAGTTCAGGAACTACGACGGTACGCCGTTTCATCCCAAGGAGTCGTGACGCTGTCCTGACTGGCTTCGGTCAGTGGTGACGATTACCAATCCGCCGAAATCATAAGATATTCCTGAAGCAAGTTGCGTAACCGCAATGCATCAACCAGCGAGCATGCTAATCGCCCAACGGTTCATCTCCTGAGAAATCTCACTTACACTCAGCCGGCCGGACGGCTTATACCAATGCGGGAACCAGGCGATTACTCCGCGTATGGTCTGGAAGGCAAGATGCTTGTCCTTGGGTGACCACGTCCCTGTCTCGATACCTTCTTCGATGATCCGCATCAAATTTGCATCGACCTTATGTGCCTTTTTGGCGAGCGGCTCGAGAACCTCCGGAATCTTCCGGAATTCAGCGATCCAGATCAGCATTTCTTGCTGGCGCCGCGCCATCGTCTCAAGGCTGACCATCAGATAAAGGCAAAGCTTTTCCGGCGCCGAACTTTTGCCGTTTATGATTCGCTCGACAGCTCCGAACATTTCATTTTGAGAATCTGCAAGTATTTCGAGCAGCAGCTCCTCCTTGCTCTCAATGTGATGGTAAAGGCTCCCCCGTTGCAATCCGAGCTCGGACGCGATGTCCTGCATGCTGGTTTCCGCAAACCCCCTCTTGCAGAACAACGTGCGGGCAGCTGCATGTATAGCCTCTTTTCTGACGCTGCGTGTCACCTCTGTCGTCATCTTTCCGTTCGTTCTAGGCATTTCCGTACCAATGATTGGGTCAAACCTCATCAGCGTTCGCTCCTGCGAATGCTTCACGAACGTCCTTGCGTGAAATACTATGTCCGGCGGACCCTGCGTCAGCTTTCATCCATAGCCCGGTACAACGACTGAGTCAGTCCCTCACCATCCCGACATCGTGTTCGATCCACACACCAGTCTGGGACCGCCCGGATTGTAATCTCAGTATATATCGCGCGAAATTCTCCTCCTCGCGCGTCAGGCCTGACCTCACCTCGTCCAGTAGAGGGATTTTTGGGTTCGCCGCAACGGCCCGCGCCCGTCCAACGATCTTCTGCGTACCCTATGGCAAACTTCCAATCCGTAGCTAGGCTATAATTCACAAAGGCGTGGCGGCCAATAAGAACATTCTCGGCAACTGCCAGCGGTCCACCGTCTCGCGGGCAGTCAGCCCAGCGCCCACTGCACTTCAGCGCACGATCCCGCTCGGCACACGGCGATCGTCGACCCGACCCGTGCCGCGCACGTCAGTCGGCAGGAGCGGCTCTATCCGAGCCCACTGCGCATCCGAAAACCAAAAGTGATCGGCTACCTCATCGCCTCCCTCGCCCGAGGCAATGAATCGCAAGCCAGGCGCCAGCAGAAACCCATCAGCGGGTCTGTCCGAAGCTCAGCCTCTTGACCTGTAACGAACGTTTGGTAAGTAGGAAAGCAAGAGAGCAATATAGTGAGTCAAAATGTCACCTGACGAATTTCTTGCCGCGCATGATACGAACCTCGGCGCGCACCTGAGTATCCGGTTCACTGGACACGGGCGCGACGAGATCAACGCCGAGATGGATGCCGGAGCGAATCATACGACCTTCGGCGGACGCGTGCATGGCGGCGCGCTAATGGCCTTTGCCGATACTGTCGGGGCATACGGCGCGATCCTAAATCTGCCGAGTGCGAAGCACGGAACTACAACGCTTGAATCGAAGACGAGTTTCTTTCTTGCGGCAAGACCCGGTATTATAAAAGCAAAGTCCGTGCCGTTGCATAGCGGCAGGTCTACGATGGTCTGGCAGACGAGCATTTTTTCGCCAGAGGGCGAATTGGTCGCGATGGTCATTCAAACTCAGATGGTGCTTAGTCCGCGATCATGAGTTCACCGGCTGCTTGGAGACATGGTGTGATAAATTTGGATCAAGCACTATCGTCTCAAATCTGGCCGGGATTTTTCGGTCACGACGAAAAAGGGCCTTATCTCGTCGGCGGGCGTTGTTCTTCCTGCGGATCGACGACTCTTCAGATTCGCACCTACTGCCCAACTTGCTGGACGAATGGCGCCATGACGGAGGTGCCGATAGGCCGGCAGGGCACACTTTATACCTACACCATACTTCATCAAGCACCGGAGGGTTTCCAGCCCCCAATTGCCGTTGGTTATGTCGATCTTTGTGACGGAATCCGGGTGTTTACGCATCTATCGCCGCCATCATCCGGACTGACGCTCGGAATGACGCTCACATTGCGCCTTGGCCCGCTGAAAAAAGACGAAAATCAGCAGGATGTGTACGGACCGATCTATGGGCCGTAGCGCGGAGTACTAAAGTGGAGAGTGTCGTGAATCTCAGGAAAGTCGCCATCATCGGCGTTGGCCTTACACCTTTCGATAATTACAATGACGTGAGCTCGGAAGACATCGCACGTGCAGCGGTCATTGCCGCACTAAAGGACGCGCAGCTTGAACGTCGCGACATTCAATACGCAATCTTCGCCCACCTCTACCAGGGTGAAGTGCTGGGCCAGCGAGTGTTGCGTGGCCTTGGGTTTCCAGAGATTAGCATTCTCAATTTGGAGAATGCTTGCGCGAGCGGTTCGTCGGCCGTTCGCGAGGCTTGGCTCGCGCTTGCTGCGGAGCAATTTGATGTCGCTCTCGTCGTCGGCATCGAGAAAATGGCGCGTGGGCTGATCAGTTTCGTAAGTGCCGATGTCGAGCTCGCGCTCGGCAATGTGGCGCCCGCGCAATATGCAATGTGCGCGCGGCGGCACATGCACGAGTTTGGCACTACAGCTGAAATGTTCGCGCAAATCGCCGTGAAGAACAGGCAGCACGCCTCGCAGAATCCGAACGCTCGGTTCCGCGACCTTATTTCGGTTGAGGAGGTTCTCGCATCGCGGCCGATCGCCGAGCCGATCACACTGCTCGAATGTTGTCGCAACGGTTCTGGCGCAGCGGCCGTTGTGCTCGCCTCCGAGAATTACATTCGCCGTCATGGCAAGGACCCGGTCTGGATCAGCGGGTCCGGCTTGTCCTCATTCATCAGCGACAAGCAATCGCTCGACTTGACGAATTTCGGAGCGACCCGCGCTGCCGCGGAGATGGCCTATAATATGGCGGGTCTCGGCCCCGAAGATCTCGATATTGTCGAACTACACGACGCCTTCGCGCAAGGTGAGCTTTTGCACTACGAGGGTCTTGGCCTTTGCAAGAAGGGAGAGGGAGGCCGGCTGGTTCACGATGGTGATACGAAGCTCGGCGGATGCATCCCGGTCAACTTATCTGGTGGGCTGTTGTCGAAGAGTCACCCGCTGGGAGCGACCGGAGTTGCGCAGTTTTCTGAACTGGTCTGGCAGCTTCGCGGTACTGCGGAAGGGCGCCAGGTGGAAAACGCGAAGATCGGACTTGCGCATAGCCAAGGCGGGACCGGACTGGAAGCCGGGGCAACCGCCGTCACCATCCTTTCTCGCGGATGATGTAACAATGACGGCAATCGATCCGATCGCGCTGACGCGGCGTCTCATTCAGTTTAATACCATTAATCCTCCCGGAAATGAGGAGGATTATATCGAATATATTGCCAATCTGCTGTCGAAACGCGGATTTGAGACAGTAATTCACCCCTACGGCCAACGCCGAAGCAATCTCATTGCATCGAAGGGAACGAAATCCGATTTCGCGGGCATCTGCTTTAGCGGCCATGTCGACACAGTGCCTCTGGGTGAACAAAGGTGGGACCACGATCCGTTTAAAGGTGAGATCGTTGGAGATCGACTCTATGGCCGCGGATCTTCCGACATGAAAGCAGGTATCGCGGCCGTAGTCGCTGCTTGCTGCGAAGCAGCTGAATACGACTGGAGCAATCGCGGTGGACTGACAATTGTCTTAACCTGCGGCGAGGAAACGGGTTGCGAAGGTGCTGCTGCCCTCGCAGCAGCTCAGCTGTGCAAGCCACAGACGCTCCTTGTCATTGCAGAGCCGACAGCGAATATGCCTGTGATTGGCCATAAAGGGGCCGCTTGGTACAAGGCAACGATCAACGGAAAAGCAGCGCACGGGTCGATGCCGCATGAAGGAATCAACGCGGCGATCCGCGCAGCCGAGTTTGTCGGTAAGCTCGAAGACATTCCACTTGGCGATGAACATTCACATCTGGGCCGGAGTTCGTTGAATGTCGGCATGTTTCACGCCGGACTTAACATAAATTCGGTGCCGGACAGGGCAGAAATCTGCTTGGACTGCCGGTTGGTGCCGGGCGCGGAGGAGAATGTTCTACGCAATCATATTTCAGATCTTCTGCAGGATAAGGACCAGCTGGACACGCTACTCCGGCTTGACGCGGTCTGGTCGAATGAAGATGGCCGCTGGATTCAGGCGGCGATCGAATCGTGCCGCCGCCAACTTGGAGAACAAGTTAACTGGACTGTTGCCCCTTTCTTCACCGACGCCGCAGTGTTTCAACCGGCAATGCAAATGCCTCAGACCGTCATATTGGGGCCAGGACATCCGGAGATTGCGCACAAGGTCGACGAGTGGTGTTCAATAGTGCGGATCAGAGACGCGGTTGGTATCTATAGAAGAATATTGCGAAGCTGGCTGGATCAGTAGCCGCCAAGGAGAGGGTTGAGCGGTTGGGATTCCGCGATGAGTGAGCGCTAAGATGAGCGCTTTCAGCGCTAACCCAGTGCCTTTCTGAGCAGCTCGTTGACGACCTGCGGATTGGCCTTGCCCGCCATCGCCTTCATCGTCTGGCCGACGAAGAAGCCGAACAATTTGTCCTTGCCGCCGCGATATTCGGCGACCTTGTCCTGATTGGCGGCCATCACTTCGGCGATCACCGCCTCGATCGCGCCGGTGTCCGAGGTCTGCCGGAGACCGCGCGCCTCGACGATCGCGCCGGGATCGTCGCCGGTTTCGAGCATGATCTCGAACACCTGCTTGGCAAGCGTGCCCGACAGCGTGCCGTCGGCGATCAGGCCGAGCAGTTCCGCGCCCTGGGCCGGCGTGACCGGGCTGTCCTCGATGCTCCGGCCGAGCCGATTGAGGCCGCCGAACAGATCGGAAATCACCCAGTTGGAGGCGCGCTGGGCAAAGCCGGCGTCGCCTTTGCCCGCGGCGAGCAAGGCCTCGAACCAGCGCGCGCTCTCGACCTCCGCGGTGAGCACCGCGGCGTTATAGGCGGGCAGCCCCAATTCGGTCTCGTAGCGGTGGCGTTTGGCGTCGGGCAGCTCGGGCAGGCTCGCGCGGCAATCGGCGAGGAATTCATCGCTCAGCTCGAGCGGCATCAGATCGGGATCGGGGAAGTAGCGATAATCGTGCGCGTCCGCCTTGGACCGCATCGAGCGGGTCTCGCTCTTGTCGGGGTCGAACAGCCGCGTCTCCTGCTCGACCGCGCCGCCGCCTTCGAGCACGTCCACCTGGCGGTTCGCCTCATAGTCGATCGCGGCCATGATGAAGCGGACGGAGTTCACATTCTTGGTCTCGGTGCGGGTGCCGAGCGCCTCGCCGGGGCGGCGCACGCTGACATTGACGTCGGCGCGCATGCTGCCCTGCTCCATATTGCCGTCGCAGCTGCCGACATAGCGCAGGATCGATCTCAGCTTCCGGACATAAGCGCCTGCTTCTTCGGGAGAACGCATGTCCGGCTTGGAGACGATCTCCATCAGGGCAACGCCCGAGCGGTTGAGATCGACATAGGAGAAATCGGGATGCTGGTCGTGCAGCATCTTGCCCGCATCCTGCTCGATATGAATGCGCTCGATGCCGATTGTGCGGGCCGAACCCTCGTCCTTGTCGTCGAGCAGGATCTCGCCCTCGCCGACGATCGGGTGATAGAGCTGGCTGATCTGATAGCCCTGCGGCAGGTCCGGATAGAAATAGTTCTTGCGGTCGAAGCGCGACCAGGGGTTGATCTGCGCATTCAGCGCCATGCCGGTGCGAACCGCCTGGCGGACGCACTCCTGGTTGGGCACCGGCAGCATGCCGGGCATCGCCGCGTCGACCAGGCTGACCTGGGTGTTGGGCTCGGCGCCGAACATGGTCGCGGCGCCGGAAAACAGCTTGGCCTGCGACACGATCTGGGCGTGGACCTCGAGGCCGATCACGACCTCCCATTCGCCGGTGGCGCCCTCGATGCGATAGCCGCTCACCACCAGGGCTCCGGTCGGGCGGTGAAGCCGGCGCGTTCTTCGATCGCAAGGCCGGCGTCGAGCACCCCCTGCTCGTCCAGCGCCTTGCCGATGACCTGCAGGCCGAGCGGAAGGCCCTGCCCGTCGAGGCCGGCGGGCACCGACATCGCCGGCAGGCCGGCGAGGCTGGCGGGCACCGAGAATATGTCGTTCAGATACATAGCGATCGGATCGGACAATTTTTCGCCGAGCGCGAACGCCGCCGAGGGCGTGGTCGGGGTCAGCAGCAGGTCGCATTCCGACCAGACCCGCTCGAAATCGCGCGCGATCAGGGTGCGGACCTTCTGCGCCCGGTTGAAATAGGCGTCGTAGAAGCCGGCCGAGAGCACATAGGTGCCGACCATGATCCGCCGCTTGACCTCGGCGCCGAACCCGGCGGCGCGGGTCGCCTCGTACATCTCGGTGATCCCGCCCTGCTGCGGCGCGACGCGCTGGCCGTAGCGGACCCCGTCATAGCGGGCGAGGTTCGACGAGGCCTCGGCCGGGGCGATGATGTAATAGGTCGGCAGCGCATATCTGGTGTGCGGCAGCGAGACGTCGACGATCTCGGCGCCGGCGTCCCCGAGCCAGGCGATGCCGTCGTCCCACATCCGGGCGATCTCGGGGGCGATGCCGTCGATCCGATACTCTCGGGGGATCCCGACGCGCTTGCCTTTCATCGTGGCAGAGAGGCTCGCCTCCCAGGCCGGAACGGGAAGATCGAGCGAGGTCGAGTCCCTGGCGTCGAAGCCGCTCATCGCCTCGAGCAGGAGCGCGCAATCCCGGACGTTGCGGGCCATCGGTCCGGCCTGGTCGAGCGAGCTGGCGAAGGCGACGATGCCCCAGCGCGAGCAGCGACCATAAGTCGGCTTGATCCCGCTGATTCCGACGAAGGCGGCGGGCTGGCGGATCGAGCCGCCGGTGTCGGTGCCGGTCGCCGCCGGCGCGATCCGCGCCGCGACCGCCGCGGCCGAGCCGCCCGAGCTGCCGCCCGGCGCCAGCGGCGCATTGCCGCCATCCTTGCGCCGCCAGGGCGAGATCACCGGGCCGTAGCCACTGGACTCGTTCGACGAGCCCATCGCGAACTCGTCCATGTTGAGCTTGCCGAGCATCCCGGCGCCGGCGGCGAACAGCTTTGCGCTGACCGCGGATTCGTAGACCGGCCTGAACCCTTCGAGGATCCGGCTCCCGGCGCTGGTCTGGACGCCCTCGGTCGCGAACAGGTCCTTGACCCCGAGCGGCACCCCCGAGAGCGGCTTGAGATCGCCGGCGGCGCGCGCCCGGTCGGCCGCATCGGCGGCCGCCAGCGCATGGTCGGGAGTCTCGACGACGAAGGCGTTGAGGCCGCGTGCCTGCTCGACCGCGCCGACATAATGTTCGGCGACCTCGCGGGCTGAGAAGGCGCCGTCGCGAACACCGTCGCGAATCTCGGCGACGGACAGATCGGCGACCGCGCTCATTTTCTTGTTCCTGGATCCCGAATCGAGTCCGGGATGATCGAATGCTGTCCTGCGGCCATCATTCGATCACCTTCGGGACCGCGAAGAAGCCGTGCTCGGCGACCGGGGCATTGGCGAGCACCTTGTCACGGACGCCGCCGTCAGTGACGACGTCGTCGCGCAGCCGCAGCCGGTTGGCGATGACCGCGGTCATCGGCTGGACGCCGGCAACGTCGACTTCCTGCAATTGCTCGATCCAGCCGAGGATGTTCGAAAGCTCCGGAGCAAGCGCCTCGACCTCCGCGTCGCTGACGGCGATGCGGGCGAGCTTGGCGATATGGCGGACGGTCGCGCTGTCGACGGACATGATGCGGGGCCGCTAGCATCGCTGCTGCACTGCGGCAAGGCGGCGGCCTCAGGTGTCAGTGCGGCGCGGCGCGTGCGCCTTCGGTCGCGGCGACGCTGGCGCGCAGCGCACCGGCGAGGCCGTTCGGGTAGAGATCATATGCGAGGTCGGCGACGCGCCATCCTGCCGGAGTCAAAGCGAGGATCATTCGGACTCGCTTTGCCGCGCCGACATTTTCGAAGCGGACTTCGGCCTCGGCGCGGCCTGGGCCGGTGATGTGCACCTGCCGTTCGATCAGGCGCAGATTCTCCCAATCCTGGCATTGGCAGATATGGTCGCCGTCGCCGAATTCCGGCACCTCGTCGGGAGGGGCAAGCGCCGCCGAGCGGTCGAACAAGGCGACGAGGTCGGGGGTAAAGACCGCGTCGAGCCGCCATTGCGCAGGCTCGCCGATCGAAATGCTCACCGGCGCGCGGTAGCGTGCATAAAGCTGGTCGATGAAGCGCTCGGCCCCGGCAACGTCTGCGGGCGGCACGGCCGCGGCGGCAGCCGGCGCGGCGATGAGCGACAAGGCGATGATGAAAGTGGCGCGCATCGTGATGCCCTCCCCGCTCCGGCTATGCTCTTGCCGCCGGGCCGAGACAAGCCGCGCTTGCCAGCGCGCCGTGCATCGGCTTGAGGGCGGCCGTGGCGAAGACAAGATCCCATCCGGCGGTGCGCTTCCTGTGGCTGGTGGCGGCGCTCACCGTCCTGTTCATCATCGGCGCCGCCGCCTACCGGCTGTTCGAGCGCGACCTGATGCGCTGGGCGTTCGTCCCCAGCGTCGAGTTCCGCGTCGTGCCGCTGCCGCCCGGCGCGAGCTACGCCAAGCCGGCACTCTGGATCGCGCGGCCGGGCATGGCGGACAATCCCGCGTCATGGACCCCGCGCGGCTTCGCCCCGACCCCCAACCCGCGCGCCGCAATCTTCTTCGTCCATCCGACCAGCTTCCTCGAATCCTCGGCTTGGAACGCGCCGGTCGACGATGTCGAATCGCAGACCCGCGCCCGCTTGTTCGTCCGCAGCCAGGCGAGCGCGTTCAACGGTGTCGGCGAGATCTGGGCGCCGAAATACCGCCAGGCAACGTTCGGCGCGCTCCTGACCGGTCACGCCAATGCCCGGCGCGCGCTCGATTTGGCCTATCGCGACGTGCGCGCTGCTTATGAGGCCTTCCTCGCCGCGGTGCCGGCCGACCGGCCGATCATCCTCGCCGGGCACAGCCAGGGCAGCCTCCATCTGATGCGGCTGCTGCACGAGCGGATCCGGGGGGCGCCCGAGGCCGGCCGGATCGTCGCGGCCTATCTCGCCGGCTGGCCAATATCCGAGACCGCCGATCTCCCCGCTCTGCCTTTGCCCGCCTGCGAACGGCCCGATCAGACGCGCTGCCTGCTCTCCTGGCAGAGCTTCGCCGAGCCGGCCGATCCGAGCCAGGTCACCGAAGCCTATGACGCCTCGCGCGGCCCGGGCGGCGCGCCCAGGGCCGGCTCGCCGATGCTCTGCGTCAACCCGCTGACCGGCAGCCGCGGCGGCAGCGCCCCGGCCGCTGCCAATCTCGGCACCCTGATCCCCAATGACGATTTCTCCGACGCCCAATTCCGCCGCGGCGCGGTGCCGGCGCGCTGCGACCTGCGCGGCTTCCTGCTGCTCGGCGCCAATGAGGCGCTGCCCGAAATGGGCGCCTATGTGCTCCCGGGAAACAATTATCACGTCTACGACTATGCCTTGTTCTGGGCCAATATCCGCGCCGACGCCGAGCGGCGTCTGACCGCGTTTCTGGCGGCGCGACGATGATCGGCACCGACCTCGCCGACTATCGCGCCGCCCTTCCCGAGGGCGGCCGGCTGCTCGGCCTCGACGTCGGCACCCGGACGATCGGCACCGCTCTGTGCGACGCCGGCTGGACCATCGCCACCGCCGCCGAGCTGATCCGCCGCACCAAATTCGCCAGGGACCTGGCGGCGATCGAGGCGCTGGTCACGGCGCAGGGGGTCAAGGGTATCGTGATCGGTCTTCCGCTCAATCTCGACGGCAGCGACTCACCGCGCACCCAGTCGGTCCGCGCCTTCGCCCGCAACCTCGCCCCGCTGGTGCTGCCGATCCTGCTCTGGGACGAGCGCTGGTCGACTCAGGCGGTGACCCGCACCCTGATCGACGCCGACACCAGCCGCGCGCGCCGTGCCGAGCTGGTCGACAAGATGGCGGCCGCCTACATCCTCCAGGGGGCGATCGACGGTCTGACCATGGCTTGAGCATCGCTGCCGGCCCCGCTAGAGTCCGGTTTTGATGCCCGCGCCCTTCCCGCACCGCCATCTGCTCGGGATCGAGGGGCTCTCCGCCGACGATGTCCGCCGGATCCTCGACGAGGCCGAGCCCTGGATCGCGTTCAACCGCGGCGCGCGCAAGGCCGACGACCGGCTCGCCGGCCTCACCCAGATCAACGCCTTTTTCGAGAATTCGACCCGCACCCTGTTCTCGTTCGAGATCGCCGGGAAAAGGCTCGGGGCGCAGGTCTCGAACTTCCACCCGGCGGCGTCGAGCGTGCGCAAGGGCGAGAGCCTGATCGACACCGCTCTGACCCTGAACGCGATGCGCCCCGACCTGCTGGTGATTCGCCATGAGGCGAACGGCGCCGCCGCCGACGTCGCGGCGACGATGGACTGCCCGGTGATCAATGCCGGCGACGGCCAGGGCGAGCACCCGACCCAGGCCCTGCTCGACGCGCTGACCATCCGCCGCCGGTTCGGCCGGATCGAGGGGCTCAAGATCGTGATCTGCGGTGACATCCGCCACAGCCGGGTCGCCAATTCGAACATGCGCGCGCTGCCCCTGCTCGGCGCCGAATTGAAGGTGGTCGGGCCGGAGGCGCTGCTGCCGCCGTCGCTGCCGGCCGGCGTCACGGCGTCGAGCGACTTCGACGCCGCGATCCTCGGCGCCGACGTGGTGATGATGCTGCGGATCCAGCGCGAGCGGCTCGAGGATGGCGTCGCCGACGCGCTCGGCGACTATCATCGGCTTTACGGGCTGACCCGCGCGCGGCTCGAACTCGCCGCGCCGCACGCCATCGTCATGCACCCCGGGCCAATGAACCGGGGGGTCGAGATCGACGGCGAGATCGCCGACGATCCCGAGCGCTCCGTGATTCTCGAGCAGGTCGAGCTCGGAGTCGCGGTGCGAATGGCCTGTCTCGATCTGCTGACCCGGGATCGGCGCTAATCCTCCCCAACGGGGGAGGAACAAAAAGGGCGGCGACCCTTGGCCGGCCGCCGCCCTCCCAGAGGGGACAGGACGTCCCCGAAAAAAGATCAGACGTTGCGGTTGCGGCCGTTGGCGTAGCGCGCGGCCCAGCGGATCGAGGCGTCTCCGGCCTGAGTGCGGACGAAGCACACCCCGCCGCGGGCCTGGATCGAGCCGCACAGGCGCTGGGCGTCGCTCTGGCTGGCAAAGCCTGCGATCGCGACGCGGTGCAGCGTACGGCCGTTCATGTCGACGGTGGCGGTCAGCGGCGCGCGGCCGTTGAGGCCGAAGCGGCGCGACGCGTCGAGCCAGGCGCGCTCGGCATTCTGCTGATTGCTGAACGCGCCCAATTGCACGACGAACCGGCTGTTGCCCGAGCGGACCGCCGGTGCGGCCGGAACCGCGCGGCGGAAGACCGGAGCCGACGGCAGCGACACCGAGGCGGTGCGGACGACGGCGCGGGTCGGCCGGGTCAGAGCGCGGGCCGCGGCCTGGACCTGCGGATCGACCAGGCTGCGCGGCGCCGCGGGGATGCGCGGCGTCGGGGTGTAATAGGTCGCCGCTTCCGAAGCGGGAATTGCGGTCTCGGCGATCGGCGCCGCTGCGCGGGTCGGCGCCGGCGTGGCCGGCAGACCCCAATCGGACTCGGACCGGGCCGGAGCCGTCTCGACGGCCGCGGCCTGCGCGAACTGGATGGCCTGGAGCGGGGCCGGCGCGTCCTCCTGGACGGCCGCTGGTGCGGCTTCGGCGACGGCGACCGGCGCGACAACCGGTTCGGCCTGCGCAACCTGGATCGCGGCGGGCTGAGCCAGAGCGAGCCGGACTGGCTGCCCCGGATCCTCGCCGGGTGCGACGCCGATCAGGCTGGCGACACGGGTCCGCGCGGCATCGGGACGGGCCAGAGCCGCCCATTGCTCCATGCGTGCGCCCAATTCGGCGGGCGAGACGTCCTGCGCGGCGATCGCGCGGGCACGGCGCCAATCGCCGGCAAGCGCATAAGACAGCGCGAGATTCTGCCGCAGGCGCGGCGTTGCATCATGCCCACGCGCTGCCGGAGCGAGAATTTCGATCGCGCGCTGGGGCAGGCCGGCGAGCGCATAAGCGAGGCCGAGATCGGCGGGGGCGGCACGGCCCTGCAAATCGTCGAGCCGGCCGATCGCCGCTTCAGGGCGGCCCTGCGCGGTCTGGATCAACGCATAAGTGAGCCCGGCACGGGCATTGGCCGGATCGAGCTCGATCACGTCGCTATAGGTCGCGCGGGCCGAATCGAAGCGGCCGCTGCGCAGATAGATGTCGGCGAGCAGCAGCCGGTAGCCGGCGTCGCGCGGCGACAGCGCCACCGCCTGCTCCATTGCGGCAAGCGCCACCGCAAGCTGCCCCTGCTGCAGGGCGCGGGCGCCCTGCGCGTGAAACTCGGCGGCCTGGCGGTCGGTGCGGCCGGTGGCCTGCACCGGCTCGAAACCCCGGCGCATCGCCACCGACTGGGCGGTGGAGCCGATCATCGTCAGGCTGACGATCAGGGTCGAGGCGGCGAACTTGTACGCGGTCCTGCTCATCTTGCTTCTCCGTCAGCTGCGCGTCGCGCCGGACGCCGGCACCCGCGACGCCAGGGCATCGATTTCGGGAAAGGACGCCAGATAGTCGTCGAGCGCCTTGGTCACGATCTGCTGCGCCGAGCGGCCGGTCACCGCGGTCGCGAGCCGCAGCCGCAAATGCCGCTCCGGATCGACGCGCAGGGTGAAGGCGGCCTTCCGGCCGACGGCGGCGGGAGCCGCCGCGCGCTTCGGCAGAGCGACGATTTCGGCCTTCGCGGCCGGGCGATGCGGCGCCTCGGGCGCCGGAGCTTCGGCATCGGCCAGCTCTCCGGCCTCGCTGTCGACCTCGTCCTCGCCTTCGAAGCTCTCCGCGATCGCGCGCTGCTGCGCGACGACCGATGGCTCGTCACCCCTGAGCTTCGGTGCGGGCGTCAGCGCCGCGATCGAGCTCGGGACATGTTCGGGCAAAGGCGCTTCGAATTCCTCGCCATGGCCCATGTCGTTCCAGCCGAGATCCTCGAACCCGCCGAGGCCCTGCGGACGCATGGCGGGCTTGGCGGCCCCCTTGCGGGCGAGCAGCCCGGAAGAGAGCGACGCGTAAGGGCGTGCTTCGTTCATCACCGTGCCCTCCCTCACTGGCCGATCACGCGCCGGCCGAAGCCGGGCGCAGTCCGCTGGGCCAGCGCGTTGGGCACGGGGCCGGTCGGGGTGGAAAAGACGGTGCGGCGGAAATTCTTCTCGAGCCGGTCGGAAATGTAATTCCACAATTCCTCGACCTCGCGCGCCGAGCGGCCGTTGGGGTCGACTTCCATCACCGTGCGGCCGTCGATCATCGAGGCCGCGAAATCGGTGCGATGGTGGATGGTGACCGGAGCCACGGTGCCGTGCTGCGACAGCGCGATCGCGGCTTCGAAGGTGATCTTCGCCTTGGGCGTGGCGCCGTTGACGATGAAGATCAGCGGTTTGCCGGCGCGCTCGCAAAGGTCGACGGTGGCGCCGACCGCGCGCAGATCGTGCGGGCTCGGCCGGGTCGGAATGACGATCAGCTCGGCGACCTGAATGACGCTCTGGATCGCCATGGTGATCGCTGGCGGGGTATCGATCACCGCAAGGCGAAAGCCCTGCTGACGGAGCACTTCGAGGTCGGCGCCGAGCCGCGCGACCGTGGTCTGCGCGAAAGCGGGCGTTTCATCCGCACGCTCGTTCCACCAGTCGGCGAGCGAGCCTTGCGGATCGATATCGATCAGGCAGACGGGGCCGTAGCCGGCGCGCTGCGCCTGTACGGCGAGATGGCCGGAGAGGGTCGTCTTGCCCGATCCACCCTTCTGGGATGACAATGCCAGAACGCGCATGAATTTTTCCTTAGTTCCCCACACTCGGAAACCAGGATTTGGCCCTTCGAGACTAAAATCCGGTTAACGCTGGTGCCGGAGCGACCGGCGGCGAGCATGGCGAAGATGCTGATTTCTATGCTAAGACGGCGTTAAGCAGTCATCCCTAGTGAGGGGCTGCATTTTTGAGGGCGGGGAGATTTCGATGAGGTTTGGCAATCGTCTTTGGCTGCTGGCTGCGGCCGCCAGTTGCACCGGCTTGAGCGCGCCGGCGTTCGCGCAGAGCGTCGAGGCCGGGATCACCGCCTGGCAGGCGGGGGATTATCCGGCGGCGATCCGCGAATGGCGCCCGCTCGCCGACGCCGGCAATGCCGACGCGCAATATAATCTCGCCCAGGCCTACAAGCTCGGCCGCGGCGTCCCGCTCAACATGACGCTTGCCGAGCAATGGTATGAGCGCGCCGCGCGCCAGGGGCACGAGCAGGCCGGCGCCAATCTCGGCCTGATCCTGTTCCAGAACGGCCGCCGGCGCGAGGCGATGCCTTATATCGAGCGCGCCGCCGAGCGCGGCGACCCGCGCGCGCAATATGTCCTGGGCACCGCTCTGTTCAACGGCGACGTCGTCACGCGCGATTGGCCGCGCGCTTATGCATTGATGAGCCGCGCCGCCGCCGCCGGCCTGCCGCCGGCGGTCTCGCAATTGCGCGAGATGGAGCAGCATGTCTCCGAAAGCGATCGCAGCAGCGGCGCCGCGCTCGCCCGCGAAATGGCGGCGCGGGCGCCGACCGAGGTCGCCTCGGTCGAGCCGATGCCGGGCGGACCGCCGCTGCGTGGCGCGCCGCGGATCACCGGCACCCAGCTTCCACCTTCGAGCGCGACCGACAGGCCGCCGCGGCGCCCGCCGCCGCCGATCGTGACCGCGCAGCGCCCGGCTCCGCCAGTGACCCGGCCAGCACCGCCCGCGCCCCGCCCGGCCCCGCCAGCGCCGGCCGCGACCGGCGGACGCTGGCGCGTGCAATTGGGCGCGTTCAGCAGCGACGCCAATGCGCGGCGCGCCTGGGCCGCGGTCAGCGGCCGTCTCTCCGGACTCAGCCCGGTCTACACCCGGGCGGGCAATCTGGTCCGGCTCCAGGCCGGTCCGCTCGCCAACCGCGCCGCCGCCGAGCACGCCTGCGCGGCGGTCCGCGGTGCCGGCGGCGCCTGCTTCCCGGTCATGCCCTAGGGTTAACCGAATTTTTGTGCCGCGCCCTTATCCCGCTCCCGGCAAAGGGGAGCGGGAATGGGCGCGCAGCACAGCCTTCACAGCCGGTCGGCCATGGCCTCGCGCTGGCGTCGCCGGACGATGTGCGTGCTGATCGCCGACGGCCCCACGCCCGCCGCCTTGCGCAGGGTCTCGGCCGCCGGCGCATTCCTCGAGACCAACGCCCGGCCCGGGATCGGCGCCGCCATCGAACTCCGGCACCCCGAAGCCGGCCTGATCGCGGGCGCGGTCTGCGCCGAGGCCGATGACGGGATCGCGGTCCGCTTCGATTTTTGCGAGCGCTCGGTCGCCTTCGCCCTCGCCGCGATCGCCGCCGACATGAGCCGCCCGGCCTAATCCGTTATCCATAGCTTTCGCGGATAGCCCTGCGCGTAGAGCAAGGCGCTGAGGTCGTTCGCCTCGATCCGGGCGTCGGCGGCGGCCACGACCGCCGGCTTGCCATGATAAGCGACGCCGAGGCCGGCGGCTTCGATCATCGGAATATCGTTGGCGCCGTCGCCGATCGCGAGCGCCTCGTCCATCGCGAGCGAGCGGGCATGCGCCGCGTCGAGCAGCGCCTGGCGCTTCGCCTCGGCGCCGACCACCGGTTTGCCGACCCGTCCCGCCAGCCGCCCGTTTTCGATCAGCAGATCGTTGGAAATCGCGGCGTCGAAGCCGATCTCGGCGGCGACGCGGTCGGCGAAGCGGCTGAATCCGCCCGAGACCAGCAGGCAATAAGCGTCATTGGCGGACATCGTCTGGACCAATGGCCTTGCCCCCGGCGTCAACCGCACACGCTGCTCGTGGCAATGATCGATCACCCGCGCGTCGAGCCCCTTGAGCAAGGCGACGCGGGAATCGAGCGCCGCTTCGAAATCGAGCTCGCCGCGCATCGCGCGCTCGGTGACCGCGGCGACCTCGGCCTTGAGCCCGGCATAATCGGCCAGCTCGTCCAGAGACTCTACGGTGACCATCGTCGAATCCATGTCGGCGACGAGCAGCCGCTTGCGCCGGGTTTCGCGCGGCTGGACGACCACGTCGACGCCGGGAAGCAGGCCCTCGAGCGCCGGGCGGGCCTTGTCTGCGCCGGCAGCGAAGACGAGGTCGCAGGCGCTCCCTTCCTCCACCCATTCCGGGTCGCGCGGCTCCACTCCCGCCGCGCGCAGCGCGTCGGCGGCCGCGGAAATATCGCCGCGTGCCAGCCGATCCGCTGCTATCAGAGTCGCGATGAACATGCCGCCCCCTCAAAAGCCCCCGCTGGCGCTTATCGCGGGGCCGACCGCGAGCGGCAAGTCGGCACTTGGCCTGGCACTCGCGGTCGAAACCGGCGGGGTGGTGGTCAATGCCGACAGCGCGCAGGTCTATCGCGACCTCCACCTCGTCTCGGCGCGGCCCAGCGCGGCCGACGAACGGCGGGCGCCGCACCGGCTCTATGGCTATCGCGACGCCGCCGACAGCTGCTCGGCGGCCGACTGGGCGGCCGATGCCAGGCCCGCAATCGCCGAAATCCAAGCGGACGGCGCCTTGCCGGTGCTGGTCGGCGGCACCGGCCTCTATCTCCGGACCCTGCTCGACGGCATTGCGCCGGTGCCCGAAATCGATCCGGCGATCCGCGCCGAAATCCGGGCGATGCCGGTAGCCGAAGCCCGTGCCGCGCTTGCCGCGGCGGATGAGGCCACCGCGGCGCGGCTGGCGCCGGGCGACCGCACGCGGGTGGCACGGGCGCTCGAAGTGGTCCGCTCGACCGGCCGGCCGCTCAGCGACTGGCAGCAGGATCGGATCGGCGGGATCGGCGAAGCGGTCGCGCTGAGGCCCCTGATCCTGCTCCCGCCGCGGGACTGGCTCTACGCGCGCTGCGACGAACGGTTCGAGGCGATCTTCTCCGAGGCGGGCATCGAGGAGGTTCGCGCCCTGCTGGCGCGGCGGCTGCCGGCGCTGTCGCCGGCGCTGCGCGCGATCGGGGTCCGCGAGATCGCCGTCTTCCTCGAAGGCCGGATGAGCCGCGAGGAGGCGCTGGCGGCGGGCAAGACCGCGACCCGGCGCTACGCCAAGCGCCAATATACCTGGTTCAGCCGCCAGCCGCCGGCCCATTGGCCGCGCTTTCGCGCCCCGCTCGACGAAGACGGCTTGGAAAAGGCGCTCCGGCTCCTGCTATAGCGCGGTCCATGCAGGTCTATACCGACGACGACGCCGACCTCGCCTTGATCCGCGGCCGTAAGGTGGCGGTGATCGGCTACGGCAATCAGGGCCGCGCCCAGGCGCTCAACCTGCGCGACAGCGGCGTCGCGGTGACGGTCGCACTGCCCGCGGACTCGCGCTCGCGCCCGCGGGCGGCCGCGGAGGGATTCGACGCCATGACGGCGGCGCAAGCGGCGGCGCAGGCCGACGTCGCGGTGATGCTCGCCCCCGACGAGGATCAGGGCCGGATCTACACCGAGGAGATCGCACCCAATTTGCGCGAGGGCGGCGCTTTGGTCTTCGCCCACGGCCTCAACATCCGCTTCGGGCTGATCGCGCCGCGGGCCGATCTCGACGTGATGCTGGTCGCGCCCAAGGGGCCGGGAACCGCGTTGCGCAGCGACTTTGAGGCAGGCGGCGGGCTGATCTCGCTGTTCGCGGTCGCGCAGGATGCCAGCGGCGGCGCGCAGGACCTCGCTTTGTCCTATGCGGCGGCGATCGGCAGCGGCCGCGCCGGCATTCTGCCGACCAGCTTCGCCGAGGAATGCGAAGCCGATCTGTTCAACGAGCAGGCGGTGCTCTGGGGCGCCATTCCCGAGCTGATCCACGCCGGCTACGAGACCCTGGTCGAGGCCGGCTTCTCGCCCGAAATCGCTTATTTCGAATGTCTGACCGAAGTGAAGCTGCTCGCCGATCTGATCGCGGCGCGCGGCATCGCCGGGATGCGCGAGGCGATCTCCAACACCGCCGAGTTCGGCGCGCTCGAGGGCGGGCGCCGGATCGTCACCGCCGAGACCCGCGCCGAGATGCGGCGCATTCTGGGTGAGGTGCGAAGCGGCCGCTTCGTCGACAAGCTGATCGCCGACGCCAGGTCCGGCTATCCGAAATTGACCGCGTCGCGCCGGCAAGGCGCCTCGCACCCGATCGAAGAGGTGCGGCGCAAATTAATCGATTTAAAAGAGAAAACGTGAGAGTGTCGGTCTAGCGCGAGACGCCGTTGACGTTGGCGAGGCGATCGGCGAAGGCGGCCTCGTCACGCGCGACGTCGGCCGCGCTGGGCGCGGCGCGCTGGCTGACCGAAGGCGCTTCCTCGTCCATGAAATCGTAGGACAGAGCGCGGGTGCAGGCCCGCTGCACGCGCAGCTTGTCGCCGGTATCGACCGCTCCGGGCTCTTCGGCATCGTCCATGAAGTCGCTGTCGAGGCGGCGCAGCACCGCCTGGATCGGCAGCTCGCGTGCCGGCGGTGCGACGGGCCGGGGCGGCGGCGCGGGCATGGCAGGCGGCTGAATCAGAGGCGCTCGAACGACCGGCGGGGCTTCGGGTACAATGTCGGTCTCGGCGGGGCTCTTCCAGACGACGCGATAGCCTTTCGGCACGCGCCATTTGCCCTGGGGCGTGCGGACCAGATCGCGGCCGCAGCCGCGGCATTTGCCGAAGCAATGGCCGGCGTTCCAGCAGGCGCCGGGCGCGGCTTTATGGATGCCGATCTTGCACAACAGGCGCATGCGCATCCTCCAGGGCCGACGAAAGCCGGAGCGCCTCCTAGCGAAAGCGTCCGGCCCGGCTCAACCCCTTTCCTCCGAGAATCGCGTCATTGCGCGCGATCCTTGCGGTGGCGGAACGAGCCGGCGGCCCGCTCCTTAATCGATATAGACCGCCTGTGCATCAGGTTCGACCTGCGGCTTGACGAGCTTGAGCTTGCCGGTTTCGGCCACCTCGCCATCGCCCTTCCAGCGCATCGTGCCCTGAATGACGCCGCCATTGGCGACGCGGAGGCGATCGTAGAGCACGTCGCCCGAGACCCGCGCGGTGGCCTCGATCGCGAGGTCCTTGGCGTCGATCCCGCCTTCCACCGTTCCCGAGACGCGGACGCGATCGGCATGGACGCTGCCCTTGATCACGCTGCCTTCGCCGAGGATCAGGGTCGCGCAGCGCACGTCGCCTTCGACCTGGCCTTCGATGTGGAGGTCGATCGACTGCGGATCGACCGAGGATTCGATATTCCCCCGAATGATGAGCCCGGGCCCGATCACCGAGACCGCATTGGGTTCCGCGTCTTTTTTCTTAGTCTCGGCCGCTTCCATGTCTCGCCCTTCCCTTCACCCGAATCGGCGGGGCGGCGATGGCATTTTTCGATGAGCGCCTACGGCCATCGCATCCCCGGCCATGCCACTGGAGTGCCCGCTCAACTGACTGAGATTATTACGCCTTCAACGGTTGAGGCACAATTCACTTTCTCGACAACATCGGGCAATTCGGCACTCTGGCCTGAACTGGGACAGGCGGCGGCGGCGGGGTAAACCGAGCGCCGGTCCGGGACGCCCAGGCACCTCTTTTGACGTGCCGCGCGGACGTGGGCCGGAAACCGGCGGATTCCTATTTCCGCCCGAACAGCTTCTCGATGTCGCCATGGGCGAGCTTCACCCAGGTCGGGCGGCCATGATTGCACTGGCCGCTATGCGGCGTGACCTCCATCTCGCGCAGCAGCGCATTCATCTCGGCGACCGAGAGGATGCGGCCGGCGCGGACCGAGCCATGGCAGGCCATGGTCGCGGCGACATGATCGAGCTTTTCCTTGAGCGACAGCGCTGCATCGAAGGTCGCGAGCTCATCGGCGAGATCGGCAACCAGGCCCTTGACGTCGCCCGCCCCGAGCAAGGCCGGGGTGGCGCGGACCAGGATCGCGCGCGGGCCGAAGCGCTCGACCTCGAGGCCCATTTCGGCGAGCTCGGCGACACGCGCCTCGATCCGGTCGCAGCCGGGCTCGTCGAGCTCGACCACCTCGGGCAGCAGCAGCGCCTGGCGCGCGACGCCGCCATTGGCCATCGCCTTGCGCATCCGCTCGAGCACCAGCCGCTCGTGCGCCGCATGCTGATCGACCAGCACCAGCCCGTCCTCGGCCTCGGCCACGATATAGGTGGCGGCGACCTGGCCGCGGGCGACGCCCAGGGGGAAGGCGCCGGCTTCGGGCGGCGGCGCCACGGCCGGCTCGGCGCGGGCCTGCAAAGGCGCATAGCTCTGGCGCTGGTCCCAGACACTCGCCTGGCCCGGCGTGGGGAGCGGGAAACTGGGGCTGCGGACCGGCTCGGCCTGCCAGTTGCCGAGCGCCGCGGCGCTGGCATGCTGGACCGAGCGATGACCGGCGGCGTCGAGCGCGTGCCGGAGGCCGCCGACGATCAGGCCGCGTATGCCGCCGGGGTCGCGGAACCGGACCTCGGTCTTGGCCGGATGGACGTTGACGTCGACCTCGTCGCCGGGGAGGTCGACGAACAAAGCCAGCACCGGGTGACGGTCGCGCGCGAGCAGGTCCTGATAGGCGGCGCGCACCGCGCCGATCAGCAGCCGGTCCTTCACCGGGCGGCCGTTGACGAACAGATATTGATGGTCGGCGACGCCGCGATTGAAGGTCGGCAGGCCGGCGACCCCGCCCAGGCGCGCCGGGCCGCGGGCATAATCGATCGCGAGGCTGTTGTCGGCGAGCGCGCGGTCGGTCAGCGCCGCGACCCGCGCCGGGCGGTCGTCGCCCGGCTGGACCGCGAGTGTGCGCCGGCCGTCATGGTCGAGGGTGAAGCCGATATCGGGCCGCGCCATGGCGAGCCGCTTCACCACGTCGAGGCAGGCGGCATATTCGGAGCGCGCCGAGCGGAGGAACTTGCGCCGCGCCGGGACCCGCGAAAACAGGGCCTCGACGACCACGCGCGTGCCAGGCGGCAGCGCCGCCGGCCCCTCTCCCGCCAGCCGGCCATTGTCGACGATCCGCGACCAGCCGTCGGCACCCCGCGGCCGGCTCTCGATCGTGATCCGGGCGACGCTGGCGATCGACGGCAGCGCCTCGCCGCGAAAGCCGAGGGTCGCGACCGCCTCGATCGATTCGCCGGGCAGCTTGGAGGTGGCGTGGCGCTCGAGCGCCAGCGCGATCTGGTCCGGCGCCATGCCGCAGCCATCGTCGGCGACCTCGATCCGATCCGCGCCGCCGCCGGCAAGGCCGATCGCGATTCGGGTCGCGCCGGCGTCGATCGCATTCTCGACCAGCTCCTTCACCACGCTGGCCGGTCTCTCCACCACTTCACCGGCGGCGATGCGATTGATTAAATGTTCGGGCAGGCGTCGTATTGACATGGCACAAGCTCTATATGAACCGGGGCAAGGCCGCGACAGAATCATACTCTTTGGTGGACCCAGGGCGCGGTGCCATCCTATAGCAATATCTTGGGAACCCAGGATGTCCTGGACCCCTAAGTTTAAGTGAGTTCAGGCAGATATGAACTTTTTCAAATTCCTGCGGCTTCCCTCGCACGACATGGCGATCGACCTCGGCACGGCGAACACCGTGGTCTATGTCCGCGGCCGCGGCGTCGTGCTGAACGAGCCTTCGGTGGTCGCGATCGAGACGCTCAACGGGGTCAAAAGGGTCAAGGCGGTCGGCGACGACGCCAAGCTGATGATGGGCAAGACGCCGGATCAAATCGAGGCGATCCGGCCGTTGCGCGACGGCGTCATCGCCGACATCGACGTCGCCGAGCAGATGATCAAGCATTTCATCCAGAAGGTCCATGGCAAGCGCCGCTTCCCGCGCTGGCCCGAGATCGTGATCTGCGTGCCCTCCGGTTCCACCTCGGTCGAGCGGCGCGCGATTCGCGACGCCGCCTCCAACGCCGGCGCGCGCCAGGTCTATCTGATCGAGGAGCCGATGGCGGCGGCGATCGGCGCCGACATGCCGGTGACCGAGCCGATCGGATCGATGATCGTCGACATTGGCGGCGGCACCACCGAGGTCGCGGTGCTGAGCCTGCGCGGGCTCGCTTACACCACGTCGGTCCGGGTCGGCGGCGACAAGATGGACGAGGCGATCTCGTCTTATGTCCGGCGCAACCACAATCTGCTGATCGGCGAGGCCACGGCCGAGCGGATCAAGAAGCAGGTCGGCATCGCCAAGCCGCCGCCCAATGGCGGCGACGGCATGATCGTCCACATCAAGGGCCGCGACCTCGTCAACGGCGTGCCCAAGGAGATCACGATCAACCAGCGCCAGATCGCCGAGGCGCTCTCCGAGCCGGTCGGCACGATCGTCGAGGGCGTCCGCATCGCGCTCGAGAATACCGCGCCCGAACTCGCCGCCGACATCGTCGACCAGGGTATCGTCCTGACCGGTGGCGGCGCGCTCCTGAAAGGTCTCGACGAAGTGCTCCGCGACGAGACCGGCCTTCCCGTCACCGTCGCCGACGATCCCCTGACCTGCGTCGCCATCGGCACCGGCCGGGCGATGGAGGAGGAAATCTTCCGCGGCGTGCTCCAGACGGCCTGACAGGTAATCATGGCGCCGCCCGCCAATCGGCGCCCCGGCCATTCCCGACGGGCGCAATATGGCCTGTTCCTGGGCTATGTCGTCGCCGTCGCCGGCATGATCGTCGCGGTCCTGCTGCTGGTGATCGCGATCATCGATCCGCGCGGCTTCGCGGCGATCAAGGGCGCCGCGCTCGACGCCACCACGCCGGCAAGCTCGGGCGGACGCAGCATCGTCGGCGTGCTGCGCGGCGCCGGCGACGGCATCTCCAATTATTTCCGCGCGGGATCGCAGAACGGCCGGCTTCAGCGTGAGCTGGCCGCGGCCCGGCGCGAGCTGGTCAAGGCCCATGCCGCCCAGGCCGAGAACCGGCGGCTGCTGCGGCTGCTCCATCTTGGCCAGACCGCGCAGGACGAAGTGACGGTGGCGCGGATCGTGGGCTCGAGCTTCGATTCGCCGCGCCGCTTCGCGACCCTGTCGGCGGGCCGCTCGTCCGGGGTGCGGATCGGCCAGCCGGTGCGCTCGCCCGACGGCCTGATCGGCCGGGTGCTCGAGACCGGCCAGTGGGCGGCGCGGGTGCTGCTGATCACCGACGGCGCGAGCAGCGTCCCGGTGCGCTCGGTCCGCGACGGCACCCCTGCCCTCGCCGCAGGGCGCGGTGACGGCACGATCGAGCTGCGCACGCTCGAGGTTGGCGCCAACCCGTTCCGCCGCGGCGATATCCTCGTCACCTCGGGGATCGGCGGCATCTTCCCGCCGAACATCCCGGTGGCGACGGTGACCGGCCATGACGGCGACACCGCGATCGCGCGCCCGCTCGCCGAGCCGGCGCGCGCCGATTTCGCGATCGTCCAGCCGGTCTATCAGCCGGCCGCCGGCGGATCGCTCGATCTCGCCGCGCCCCAGCCGGTGGCGCCGCCGATCGTCGGCCCGCCGGCAGCCGCCGGCCCGGCGCGGGCCACCCCGGCCAACCGGCAGCAGGACCCGCGCTACCAGCCCGCGCTCCAGCAACAGCCGGCGGCGGCGACCCCGACCCAGGCCCCGCCGCAATGAGCCGGATCATCCATTCGCAGGCCGATCTCGCGATGCGCGACCTCCGGCTGCGCTACATTCCCGTCGTCTCGACCGGACTCGCGATCTTCCTCACCTTGCTGCCGTTCATCCCGTCGGCGCCGCTCCTGCCCGATTTCGGCTTCCTGATGCTGATCACCTGGCGGCTGCTGCGGCCGGAAATCTGGACGGCGCGGATGGCGCTCGGCCTCGGCCTGCTGAGCGACCTCGTCGCCGGCCATCCGCTCGGCCAGGCGATGCTGCTGTGGACCGCCACCTTCCTGGTCTTCGACCTGGTCGACGCGCGGCTCGGCTTCCGCGATTATTGGATGGACTGGCTGATCGCAGCAGCGGCGCTGATCCTCCACGCCGCCGGAGCGTGGTATATTGCGCTGATGATGGGAAGCGATGTCGATTTCCGGGTGATGCTCCCGCAGATCGGGCTGTCGATCCTCGCTTATCCGATCGCGACCCAGATCGTGGTCTCGCTCGACCGGCGGCGGCTGGGCGGATGAAGCGCACCACCCGTCTTCCACTGGTCACCGAGACCAATCAGTCGGGCACCTTCTCGCGCCGCGCCTTCGTGCTCGGCGTCGCCCAGGCGGGGGTCGCGGCCCTGCTCGCCGGGCGGATGGGCTATATCGCGATCGCCCAGAATGCGCGCTACAGCGGCATGGCCGAGAGCAACCGCGTCCATATGCGGCTGATCCCGCCGCGGCGCGGCTGGATCGTCGACCGCCACGGCCAGCCGATGGCGGTCAACCGCAGCGACTTTCGCGTCGATCTGATCCCCGACCGGCTCGAGGATCCCGAGCGGGTGCTGCGGGTGCTGAGCCACATCCTCGGGCTGACCGCCGAGAATGTGAGCGAGATTCGCGAAGGTCTCGAGGGCGCCGCCGGCTTCCAGCCGGTGCCGGTCGCCGAGCATCTGTCGTTCGAGAAGTTCGCGGCGGTGACGCTGCGCCTGCCCGAGCTCCCCGGCGTCTCGCCGCTGCGCGCTTTTTCCCGCTTCTATCCCGAAGGCGCGGCGGTCGGCCATCTGATCGGCTATGTCGGCGCCCCCAATCGCGAGGAATATGAGGCCGAGGACCGCAACCCCCTGCTCGTCACCCCCGGCTTCAAGGTCGGCAAGGAAGGGCTCGAGAAGGTCATGGAGCCGCGGCTGCGCGGCCGTCCCGGCGCGGCGCGGGTCGAGGTCACCGCGCGCGGCCGGCTGGTCCGTGAGCTGCAGACCCTGCCCGACGTCAGCGGCCCGCCGCTCAGGACGACGATCGACGCCGGCCTGCAGAGCTTCGCGGCGCGGCGGCTCGGTGATGAATCGGGCTCGTGCGTCATACTCGACTGCCAGACGGGCGGCATCCTGACCCTGGCCTCGATGCCGGCCTATGATCCCAACAATTTCTCGGACGGGATCAGCCACAATGAGTGGAACATGCTCGCGCAGGACGAGCGCCACCCGCTGATCAACAAGGCGCTCAATTCGCTCTACCCGCCGGGATCGACCTTCAAGCCGGCGGTGGCGATGGCCCTGATGGAAGCCGGGGTCGACCCGGAGGAGCAGGTGAGCTGCGGCGGCGGCTATACCTTGGGCAACCGCCGCTATGGCTGCCTCGGCGTCCATGGACCGATGAACTTGCACCGGGCGATCGCCAAGAGCTGCAACACCTATTTCTACACGATGGGGCGGCGGATCGGGATCGAGCGCTTCTCGGCGATGGCCAAGAGGCTCGGCCTCGGCCAGCGCTTCGACCTGCCGGTGGTCTCGCAAAGCTATGGCACGATCCCCGACCCGGCGTGGAAGATGCGCCGCTACCATCAGGAATGGAGCCAGTCCGACACGCTCAACGCCGCGATCGGCCAGGGCTATGTGATCCTCAATCCGCTCCAGCTCGCGATCATGGCGGCGCGGGTCGCCTCGGGCCGCGAGATTCAGCCGCGCCTGATCGCCAGCCGCCACGCCCCCGACGCGCCGCTGCCGTTCGCCCAGGCCAGCTTCGAGGCGGTGCGTTCGGGCATGACCGAGGTGGTCAACGGCAACGGCACCGCCGGGCGCAGCCGTCTGCCGCTCGACGGCATATTGATGGCCGGCAAGACCGGCACCGCGCAGGTCCGCAACATCGGCGCCGACCGCGGCCGGGCCGGCGCCGCCTGGCGCTACCGCGACCACGGCCTGTTCGTGTTCTTCGCCCCGGTCGGCGCGCCGCGTTATGCCGGCGCGGTGGTGATCGAGCACGGCCTTGGCGGCGCCCGCGCCGCGGCGCCGGTCGCCTGCGACGTCATGACCTACCTGTTCGACAAGGACAAAGCGATGGATCGGCTGCTCCCGCTCGAGCAGCAATGGGGCGGCAGCATGGCGGAGCGGATGGAGCGCCGCGCCCAGGCCTGGGCGGCCGCGCAGCAATCGGGCGGGACGCCGGGGGCCCCTGGTGCGGCGGAGGGAGCGCCTAAAGCGGGATGAAGGTGGTGGGATCGGCGGTGCACCCTTGCTTCTTTGGTCTTCCCTGCGAGCATAGCTCGCGGGAAGCCAAACCCCCTCTCCCCTTGCGGGAGAGGATAAGGAGAGGGGTGCGGCCGAAGCGGCTCGATGCCGCTGAGGACGCCCCGGGCTCGCTGCGCTCGCTCCCATCAGCGCGGATCCAAAGGACCATGCGGGGCATGGTCCGCCGCGCTGATCTCCAGCTCTCTCCCGCAAGGGGAGAGAGGGTTAGGCGCACCTGATGGCCGCCATCCGGCTCCCGGCGCCGCTCGCCGCCCAGCCCTGGCGGATGCTGCTGATCGTGATCGCGCTCGCCAGCTTCGGCCTGCTGATCCTCTATTCGGCGGCGGGCGGGGCGCTGACCTGGGCCCTGCCGCAAGGGATGCGCTTCGTCGTCTTCCTCGGCATGGCGATCGCGATGTCCTATTTCCGGCCGACCTTCTACAAGGAGTGGTGCTTCGCGGTCTATGCGGCGGTCCTGCTGCTGCTGCTGTTCGTCGAGGCGCTCGGCGCGATCGGCGGCGGCGCCCAGCGCTGGCTCGATCTCGGCTTCATCCGGCTGCAGCCCTCCGAATTGATGAAGCCGGCGGTGGTGCTGGTCGTCGCCCGCTTCTACGAGATGCTGCCGGCGCGCGAGATCCGCCGATGGACCGCAATCTGGCCGGCTCTGCTGCTGATCGGAATCCCGGCCGCCTTCATCCTGATCCAGCCCGACCTCGGCACCGCGGTCGCGGTGGTGGTCGGCGGCGTCACCGTGATGTTCCTCGCCGGACTGCCGCTCCGGCTGTTCGTCGGCGCCGGCGCGGCGGGCGCGGTGGCGGTTCCGGCCGCTTACTTCCTGCTGCTGCACGGCTATCAGCGGCAGCGGGTGACGATCTTCCTCGATCCCGAGGCCGACCCGCTCGGCGCCGGCTATCATATCAGCCAGTCGAAGATCGCGATCGGATCGGGCGGGCTCACCGGCAACGGCTTCCTGCAGGGAACGCAGAGCCATTTCGCCTTCCTCCCCGAGCCGCACACCGACTTCATCTTCGCCACCATGGCGGAGGAATGGGGGCTGATGGGCGGGCTGTTCATCATCATCGGCTTCGCCTTGCTGCTGCGCTGGGGGATCAGCGTGGCGATGGACGCCAAGGGCAAGTTCGAGCGGCTGGCCGCCGCCGGGCTGACCACCACCATCTTCTTCTACGTCGCGATCAACCTGATGATGGTGATGGGGCTGGCGCCGGTGGTCGGCATCCCGCTGCCGCTGATTTCCTATGGCGGATCGGCGATGATGACGGTGATGATCTGCCTCGGCATCCTGATGTCGATCGACCGCCGCAATCGCTTCGAATCGCCGCGCCACGCGGGTGGCCGGACGACGGTTGCATTCGCACCGCCGCGCCCCTAAATCGCGCCTTCGCTCGTGGACACGAGCTGCGGCGGATCGATGCCGGCACGGACGCATAGCTCAGTTGGTAGAGCAGCTGACTCTTAATCAGCGGGTCCCAGGTTCGAGCCCTGGTGCGTCCACCATTTTCCACCGTTAAAACAACATCTTATGGCCTCGGCCGGCCCGCGTTGTCCCTGCCGTTCCACCGTAGGTAGCGCTTTAGGTAGCAAAAACTTTTTCGCGCGGAGGGTCCAAAAACATCTCGGAACTGCCCATCCGTTCCCATGTCCGGCATTTCGCTGCGCCCCGAAACTGGCGAGTCTCGCAAATCAGGATCAGCGCGCCGAAGTCCTCGCGCTCGCCAAGACCGTCGGCAATCCTGCGGACACACGCCAGCGGCAAGCCGTTGTCGTGCGCCACCTGACGCAGATAATCGTCCCGACACTCCGCCCCACAAGCGCGATACTGCAAAAGCAAATCGATCATTACAGAACCCTTCCTTCGGCTGAAAGCCGCACTGCCTGCGGCATGCGGCCTGCCTTCCGGCGAGGATGGGAAGGGGAGGGAAAACCGAAATCGATGCCCTGGCGCGGGCCAGCGGGCGCATGAGCGACCGCCACACGGGGGCGGCTATTTCGGTTTAGGGAACGAGAGGGCAAAGTCCTTGGCGTTCCTGCCAATCAAACCAGAGGAGGCGATAGCCTCCCCTAGCCGCGCAGCGGGACAGGAACGGCGCCCTCGCACGGCGCGACGCAGACGGGCGGCGTGGCGGCGAGCCGAGCGCACGACAAGGCTGTTGCGTCACCGGCGCAGCGCCGATGATCGCAGCGAGCGCGAGACCGCCGCCCGCCCGGCAAGGAGAGAGGCGAGAGCGCCAGCGAGTCAGCACAAAAACGCCGCGCCCTCAGGAGCGCCAACGGCGCGGGACAGAGCGTGTCCCAAAAACCTCCCGCTCGTCATACCCCGCTCCCGATCGTCACCCGAATGGGCCGGGACTAGAGGCCCGGTTCGCGAAGCGGATAGAGCGGGTCGCCCGCAGGGCAGCGCAATGCGCCTTCAAAGCCCAATCGTCGCCAAGTCGCAAATCGATTTGTCTTAAAGAAGAACCGTGCCAAATATTCGACCGCTAAAACGAACAAGCCGGGAGGCACCTATGCCAATTTTAGCGCTACATGGTTTCCCTGTTTGAAGCGAAATCGGGATTTAGATGGCCTTGATCCGTGCTGATTTTGCCGCCGCTGATGATCTCCTGCGTGAAGCCACCCAAGGGCAGTTGGCTGGCCACGGGTCGATCGTCATCGAAAAGTCAGGCCGGATCGGCCCTACGGTAGAGATTGCGCTCGCAAGCCTATCCTATACCGATCAATATTCAGCCGTCTCGATCAACAGTTCCTTCGCCCGAAGCCTCGTCCGGGCACTAGAGACGCAAGCTTCATTCGGCAGCGACTATAGCGACTGCGCGGGCGCGTTCCCGCTGTCTGCCATCAACCCAGTTATTGCTGGGGGGACGGAATGGGACCAATGGACGACCCATGCAGAGAACGCTGCAAAGGCTCAGGGGCTGAGTCCCAATCTTGTTGCAGGCTTGTTGGGCGCGCTTATCGAAATTCAGGATAATATCTATGAGCATAGCAATGCACCCGAAACCGGCGTGGTTGCATACGCCACTACTTCAAATTCTCTTGAGTTTGTTGTGGCGGATCGAGGAATAGGCGTCCTTTCGAGCCTAAGACAGAGTCCCAACTACTCGGGCGTAAGCGACGCGGGTGCTGCGCTGCGTCTGGCGATAACGGACGGCGTCTCGCGTTTTCCGTCGGAAACAGGACGCGGCCAAGGGTTCAATCAGCTATTTCGCACGCTTGTTGGCCACAACGCCGAGTTGCGATTTCGCAGTGGCGACCATTCGCTGACCCTTCGGCCCGGTCGCAACTCCGCCGAGGGCGCGTCGGTCCTGGCCCAAGTCGCTCCGCTGACCGGACTGTCCATTACCGTTCTTTGCAGTAATGCCACTGCCCCCTGAACGGACGACCCTGAGATCTGCGTGCAAGCGTTCCAGATAACTGTGGTGGCTGTGCACGGTAACGACATTGTGTTGGAGCAGCGCATCCAGCAATTCGCCAGTAGCCGTGGGGTGACCCCGCCAGTTGAGCTTACCGGATTCGGTGAAGTAGGCTTGCTTGCGGCAGCGGGTTTTGTGAAACGCGTCGGTATCGATCACCGTAACGGCGTCGAACGATTGCCGAAGCGACTCGAGCACTCTCGCCCCTCCGCGCACGATCAATCGGAGCGGACGATCCACGTCAGCGGCAAGTCGGCGAAGTCGCGCAACATGCCAGTCGATTCTCGTGCCGCGTCCGGCGCCGGTGGCAAACTCCGCAGCGATTGATTGGATTTCCGGCCGCGCGGCGATGGCCTCCCCCCAGCGCTGATAATCGCGTTCGGTGCGGGCATTGACGTGAAGCGCCGCTGGTAGTCCAGCTTCAGCCATCTCAACCCAAGCCAGCATGATGCGTTTCATAGCGTGCAAACTATCGGTGCGCGGCACATCGGTCAGCACGCTGAAATTGGGCGGCGTGATAAGCGCGATACCAAGCGCGTGGAGCTCACCGAGCAGTTCGCCTCGGTTCGGCAATTCCCAGTAGCGTTCGATCTCGTTATCGCGGGCAACGCCTGAAACCACGAGGCGCGCTTGCGGCGTGATCCCAAACCCATCGGCGAGCGCTTCGCGGTTTGAAAACTTCAGCGCGGCTTTTCCAAAGTCGATCAGCGAATAGAGGGATATCGCAACGATTGGGAAATTAAGGCGCGCCTGCCTTTTCGAAGCGTGTTCGATGAGCGGCACCATGCTGGGCAGCGGATCGATATTCACCGCAGGCGCGCGACGCGCGGTAGTCAAATCGAAGCCGCCGATTTCGCGAACGCGGGCGACGAACGCAGCGGGATTTCCCCGACAAACCAGGTCGCAAGACGCCTTGTCCGCACAACGACAATAGTCGTTGCAGTCGTAAAAGCTCGAATCTTTGTGTGCGCCGCCGCACTTGTCGCGGTCCACGCATGTCCAACAGCCAAGCGACTCGGAGGCCGTCTCGGCGTCGTCCCAAAGCGCTTGCGTGTTGGAAACGCGTCGCGGGAGAAGCTGGTCGGCGTTTTCTGTCATCGGATGCTCAACTCCGCGTTGTTGCCGAACAAACCGACGCGCTCGACCGTGCCGAGGGCGACGCCGCCGCTCCCATCAATGGCAGCGCGGACATCGGCCGTTAGCCTTGGGATCGCGCCTATTTGACGATGCCCGCTGCAAACGATGACCGTTTGCCCGCTGCATTGAACGACCACTTGATCGCCGACCTTCAAGGCTGGTTTGCCCTCCAAATCGGCCGTGACGGTGCGTTGCTGGTCGGTGAATTTAACGTCAAAGAGGCTGGGCGATTTGAACCGGTCAAGTCCTTTGTCCCAACGCTTGCGCCACGGCTTTCCGGACTGTTCACGGATGAAATCGACGCCCATCAGATCGCTTCCATCACCGAGGCAAACATCTTGGCCTTGCCGTTTTTGAATTCCATCAAAATGCCCTTCGCGGACAGCGTGGCGAGACGGTTATTCCAAGCGGTGGCACCTATTCCCTCGTCGGGGCGGAGTTTCGCGAGTTCCGGGGCTGAAACACGATGATGCTCGGCGATGAGCTTCATCGTGGATAGCTGCGCGGCATCCAGTTCGCCGAGAATATGCGGCTGCGATGCTTTACCCGCCTCGCTCAGCTCACACGCCCAAATCGCGTCGTTGCGATCCTTCAAATAGACGGAAAGTTCTTCTTCGATCGTTGCGTTCGCGTTTGCCACGACCGGATACAGCATACCGATGGCATTGCGCCCGAAGTCGCGGAAACCGAGAACGGCCTCACGCAGGAAGGAGCCGGTGGCGATGTCGATCCCGGCGAAATCGAGATAGGCAATCGTTGGCTCGGACACAGGTTTAGTTTCGCCGATGAGGCTGGCGAGCATTTGCCGCCCCATCGCGCTGCCTGCGAGCGTCGCCCGACTGGACGCAATATCAAAGATCGAAAATCGAATCATCACATTCCTCACTGTGTGCAGTGAAGATAGTGATTCAGTTCTGGCTGTCAAGCGCCGGCGCGTATCGGTCTGTACCTCAGCTTCAATCGCGCTGCGCTAGGCTCGCGCTTTGCGGATCATAGACGTAACCCGCGATAGTGCCGTCGCGTATTCTCTCGACCGCCTCGTCGATCGCGAAATGCGGCACGAGATACCATTCGCGTGGAGTGACGGGGGTACCGAAGCGGTCCTTGATCTCGATGTCGAGGCGCGCCGGGTCGAAGATTCGGTGGATCAAGTTTTCGAGTTTGGTCCGGTTGATGTTGAACAGCTCATAGGTCGCGACGATCTCGACGTCGGCCATCAAGTAGGTCGGGTCGATTCTGGCGTTCGCCACGCGGCGCGGGACGTCGCCGCCGGTCACGCCGATCTTGTGCAGAACATCGCGATTGGCGGCGACGAGCGGATGGTCGGACTTGCTCCGCAGCACGTAGATAGTGCCGCTGGCTTGATCATCGTCATCGCGCTCCCCCGCGAACAGCGGACCCGCCGCCGCCTCGGTCACGCGCCGTCCGGCCTCGTCCTTGTAGAGCGCGCGTTGCAGCGAACGGCGCAACAGGTTGCTCTCGGTGCCGTTGGAATAGATCACTCGCAAGCGGGCATCGGTCTCGCCATTGGGTGCTTTGAAGGAGTCGCCCACCTCGGCGACATAGGCGAGCTGGCCGCCCAGGATGAAGAACTGCCCCTGCACAATGTCCGATTTGAGGAAACCGGCATCGCGAACGAACGGCCGGGTCGAGCGAACTCCCGAATCCAGTTCGAGCTGCACATCGGCAAACAGCGGCTGAAACTTGCCAAAATCGATGCACCGCTCGCGGTTGGCAATCTCCTCGGCGGCCTGCCTCTCCTCGCGCGACTGGACGTGGCGAAGCTGGGTGATGTCGTCATCTCCACCGGCCTCGATCCCGAGTTCGGCAAGCAAGGCATCATCGTCCAAGTCGCCGGGCGCAGCTTGGTCCGCGTCCACGCCGCCCGCCAGCAAGCCATGTGTGTCCTTCTCGACCAACAGGGCGCGGCTTTCGTCAAGCGCGCGCAGCCGATCGAGCCGCACCGCATAAATTCGCTCGAAAATGTCGCGCTGCTCACCGTGCTGCGGTGCGCGGCCATGCTCATCATGGAAGCGCAGGATGTCCTCGAAGCCTGCGACAATCCGCTCCTGCTGCGGCGTGTAAGCGCGCGCGGGCTTGGCCTCGACGGCGACGCCAAGTTCGGTGAGCAGTTCGTCGTCGGTCAGCTCAACCATTGGCCGCCTTCTGCGCTGTGAACTTCGCCAGCGCGACGACGCCTTCGGCAAGCCGCTTCTCCCACGGGTCTTGCGACGTGATGTCGGGCGCGCGTCCGCGCTCCTTCTTCCACTGCAAGGCGCGCACGGCCAGGTCGCGCGCTTCGTCATAGGGGATATTGACCTTACGCTTGCCGATCACAGCGGCGACCTGTTTCAGCGTCCCCTCGTTCATCGCCTTGGCGAGAATGGAATAGGCCGCCTCGAACGGATTGATCCGGTCGATCAGGTCGATGTCGAGGTCTTTTACCTCGATGGCGAACTTGCGGACGCCCTCGATCAAGGCAGTGTTGGCGCGCGCCTCGCCATCATCGCCCGTGCCGCCCGGCGCGCCCTCGCCCGCGAGCTGCTTCGCTCTCTGCGTTAGGTTGAGCGCGGCAATGGCGTGCTGACGAACGGCTTCTTGATCCTCGTCGGTCAATTCGGGATAGCGATCCCGCACGATCTTGCCCATTTTGAGCTGGGTCAGCTCCTCCGCCAAGGTTTCGCCGCCGGTGTGCGCGCCATCGAACAGCCCGCGTTCGAGCGCGGACTTGTCCTGCACGAATGCGGTGATGACCTCGTTCAGATCCTCGGTGCAAATACGGGTCGCCTCGGGACTCTTGGGGCTAACCAACCCCTTTATCTCGAAATGGAATTGCCCGCGTTCCTCATGGAAGCCGACATTGGTCTGGCCTTCCTGATACCCGCCCGGTCCATAGTCGAAATCGGCAATCGGCCCATTGTCCTTCGGCGTGAAGTTGAAACGCGGCGCAAGCACCTGCTCCATGAGCAGGCTCGCCGCGATGGCTTTGAGCGTGTCGTTGATCGCATCGACCACGGCGGCTTCCGACGCATCGGGTTCGGCGATCAGGTTGGTGAAGCTCGCCACGTCCTTGCCCGGTGCATCGCGGGTCGCGCGCCCGATGATCTGGATGATCTCGGTCAGGCTGGAGCGATAGCCGACGGTCAGCGCATGTTCGCACCAAATCCAGTCGAAGCCTTCCTTCGCCATGCCGAGCGCAATGATGATGTCCACGTGATCGCGATCGTTCTTGTGCGCCGGGTCTTTGAGGCTGCCGAGAACCTTGGCGCGCTTCGCTGGGTCGCTGTCGTCCACAAGGTCGGCGATTTTGATCGTCCGCCCATCGGGCAGCGCGACAAGATGGAAGCCAGTGACGGGATCGGCCCCTTGCCAGTCACCGAGATATTCCATGATCTCTTCGACTTCCTTGATCTTGTCCTTGGTGCTCTCGCGGCTGTTGACCGAGGGGATATGCACGATGGTTTTGCGCGACGGATCGAGCACCGCCTCGATCGCGCTCAGGTAGCGGCCCGTGTAGAAGAAATAGCCGATCTCGAGCGATTTCAGATGCTCATAGCCATTGAGCTGCTCGTAATAGGTGTAGGTGACCGTCTCGAACCGCGCTTCGTCCTCGGGCATCAGCACGGGGACGGCATCGCCCCGAAAATAGCTGCCGGTCATCGCGACGATATGCACCTTGTCGCGGCGGATGAAATCGCCAAGCTGGCTGCCCAGCTTGTTGTCGGCGCTGGCGGAAACATGGTGGAATTCGTCCACCGCGATCAGGCGATTGTCGAACGCCTCGATGCCAAGCGCCTCGACCGCGAAGCGGAAAGACGCATGGGTGCAGACCAGCACCCGGTCTTCGCTGGCGAAGAACTGCCCGACCGCGCGCACCTTGGAGGGATCGACGCGCTCCTCGTCAGGGCCAGGCGCGTTGCACAGATTCCATTGCGGCTTCACCGTCCAGTCGGCAAAGAAACCGAACTTGGACAGCGGCTCATCGGCAAAGCTCGCCCCAATGCTCTTTTCCGGAACGACGATAATCGCCTGGGCCAAACCCTGCTTTTCCAGCTTGTCGAGAGCGATGAACATCAAGGCGCGCGACTTGCCCGATGCGGGCGGCGATTTGATCAGAAGATACTGCTCGCCACGCTTGGCATAGGCGCGCTCCTGCATCGGCCTCATGCCGAGCGCATTGATCTTCGCGGACGCTCCAGTGCGCGCGGTGGTGAAGGAAACGGCGGGAATGGACTCCATAGCTCAGACAAACTCCCCGAAACGTCTTCCACCGATCATCCGGCCAACATTTGCCAGCCGGTGGCCGTGGATGAGCTCAAAAGATTCAGGCTCTAGCGCGGAGAGCAACACCCATTTACCCTTGGTCTCAAAAATCAGCACCTTGCCGTCATACACGCCGAAGCCGTGATCCTCGGGCATGGGAAGAGTTAGTTTCTCCATACCGTTGTCATTCTCCCGATAGTTCTTCGTAACCGGCTGCCCTATATCTGTCTTGAAGTTGATTTCACCGATTTGGGTTGTGTTATTTTTGGCCTTCTTAAGGCCGAAAAATTTCCTGAACCCAGTGGGTACAAATATCTGATTTCCCGGCTTACCCTCGCCACGGTTTTTCGTGACATAACCTGCCTCGATCCAGAAGCCTTTCCTCTTGCTTATCGAGCTAGCCGATCTTTTTTTATCGCGTATGTTGATAAGGCTGACAAAATTTGCATCGTACCTACCTGCAATATCAGCAAGCGGAGATGCACTATGCCAAAGCTCCTCAAAGACTGAGCGGATGGGTTTTATGTGTTTATTAAAATCGCTCTCACTTCCAGCTATAATGGCCGATCCAGCCTCTATGCTGCGCCGAAGTCCGTTATAGGAAAAGTTTCCTGAGCCGAGGACAAGGCCATGCTTCTCGGAAACCGTGTTTTTCATCATTGCGACCTTCGGATGATAGTCACGGCGTGGAACGAAACTGGGTCGATCCACGACAAAGAGGCCGTCGTAAATTCGAACGTCCGCATTCGCGCGCGCCGCAATTTCTTTCAACGCGCGCGGATCGGTTCGACCATAATCGATTCCGAACAACCATCGAGAGGTCGTCTTCGCCCAAAAGTCCTTCCCTACGCCCAGGTCAAAAGCCCGGAATCCAGACTGGGTCGCGTAAGCAAAGCAGCCGAAAAACTCGTTTGCTGAAATGTCAGCCCTGACCCGCTCGATCTCAGACAGAGTCGTAGCACCAGTCGCGAGATTATGTGCAAAGCCGCTCATTTGATGGCTGCCTTACGATAAGTGGCAAAAAGGTGCTCCAGTCTTTCAGTATCGTTGCGGAAGCGGCGGCCGATATAGATGCGTTCCAGCACCTCGTCGTTCGCCTCGTGCGCGGCGCGGACGCGGGAGAACTCGTTGTCCATGCGCTCGGGATCATACATGTCGGCGATGGTCGCGGGGAAGTAGCTCTCGCGGGCGAGCAATATGTCCTTAGCGCGAGCGGTGAGGTCGGTCGTGTTTTGCTCGGTCAGCGTGGGGATGGGAAAGGTGTTCCAGCCGAGGGTGTTTGAGTATGAAAAATCGGTTCGCATCCTGACGCACACGGTACCGATCCACACCCAATGCAGGCGTGACGCAATCACCGCCATGTTCCAGAGCGGCGCGTCATAGAGGGCGAAGTTCCGGTCGCCGACGATATAATCGTCCGTGAGATAATCGACTGGAAGATATTGCCGGTTTTCGGACGAGACCCGCGGAACCACGATAGCCGATTTCATCGACCGCCCGGCTATCTGGACAAACCGATGTGGTCGCATTGCAAAGTCTCGTGTTGAGCTTGCTGGCGATTCCAATCTGTTTTTCGCGACACATGTTAGCCGGTTTGCAATAAAGGCATTGCCTTTTGCGGCTTCGGCGTCTCGATCCTCGATCCAGAGGCAATATCTTTGTTTGCCGTTGATCAACTCCTCCGAACCAACAAAACGTCGGACATAGGCGCTAGTTTGCGGGCATTCCTTCAGCTTGCTGGCCTCATCGGTGGAGAGAAAGAGATGTCCCCCGTCACGCGGCATATTGCCGAACAGCATTGTTGACTGCGGCCCAATCGGTTCATTCGACTTATGAACAACCTCGGCCCTATCCGGGACCAAGTATGGCCCGATGACATTGCATTCGCGGACGAGTCCACCATCGTCAAAAAGCCATTTCGGCTGAGTAGACTTGCTGCCGAGGCCAACGATAATAACGGTGACCCCCGCGTTGTGCTTTGCCAGATTGCTCCACTTGAAGGGCGTATGAGCAAAGCGGATTTCGATCTCGCGACCCGAGGCGGCTGGCCAGATTTCTGAAGCCTGTTGCCCCTGACAAATACTGTTGGTTGTCACAAATGCAGCAACCGCATCTGGGACAGAGGCAGCGTAATCGAGGTAACGTGCGATCCAGCCTGAAACGTAGTCAGTCGTCTTGGCCAAGTGAGGAAATTTGGCCCATGCGTTAGCCAACTCGGCCTTCTGGTCCTCGGTCTGCCACTTGCTACCCTTGTAGGGCGGGTTGCCACAGATATAGGTCTCGCCGCCCTCATTCTCGAAATCGATCTTCACTTGGTCCAGGGGCGCGCCGTAGAGGTCGTCAGCGAAAATCTTGCTCCCGCTTTTTCCGGTGGGTTCGCACACCGTCAGCCAGTCCAACCACAGCGCATTGCCGCGAGTGATCCAGTTTTTCCGATCCAGAGGCAAAAATTCTGCCAGCGCCTCCTTCTGTCCGCGATATAGCACATCGCACTGATATTCGGCGATGATGAGCGCAAGGCGGGCGATTTCCGCCGGAAAATGGCGCAGCTCGATCCCGCGAAAATTGGTCAGCGGGATGTCGGTCTTGCGCTCGCGCTCGCCGCGCCGAGCGTTGATCTCCGCTTCGATCTCGCGCATCTGCTTGTAGGCGATGACGAGGAAATTGCCGCTACCGCAGGCCGGATCGAACACCCGGATGCGCGCCATGCGATTGCGGAGGTTGAGCAGTTTGCGCCCGTTGTCGCCCGCCTCCGCCAGTTGCTCGCGCAGGCCATCGAGGAATAGCGGGTTCAGCACCTTCAGGATGTTCGGCACACTGGTATAGTGCATCCCCAGGCTGCCGCGCTCCTCATCGTCGGCGACCGCCTGAATCATGCTGCCGAAAATGTCGGGGTTGATCCGTTTCCAATCGAGGCTGCCGATATTGATCAGGTAGCTCCGCGCGATCTTGCTGAAATGGGGAACCTCCGTGCTGCCCGAAAACAGCCCCCCGTTCACATAGGGAAACACGTCGGCGTGTGGCGGAATGTTCGCCGCGCGCCGATGCCGGTCGTCCGGCTTGCCCTGATGTGTCGTAGGCGTGTTCATCGCCTGGAATATATTCTCGATGATCTGGTGCGAACCGCCGGTGTCGCCCGCGCTCATCTGCGTGACCGTGCTCGTGAACAGCCCCTCGCTGCGGAAAATGTCGGTGTCCTCGGCGAAGAAGCAGAAGATCAGCCGCGCCATGAAATGGTTCATGTCGGGTCGCCGCTCGGCGGTCGCCCAGTCGGGATTGTCCTTCAGCAGCTCGACATAGAGCTTGTTGAGCCGCCCCGTCGCCCGGATGTCGAACGAGCTTTCGCGGATTTGCTTGACCGTGGTGATGCCCGCCAGCGGCAGGAAGAACCCGAAATGATTGGGGAAGTCGGCAAAGGCGCAGGCGATGGGTGGATCGTCGCTGGTGACATCCTCGGCCTGCAACGTCTCGCCATCGGTGGCGAGGATGAACTTGGCTTTGGCGGACGCCGTTTTCGGGCTGTCACGCAGTGCCTGCAAGGTCGCGTCAACCGCCCCTACGTCGCACGTCGCCAAGTGAATGTTGTTGCGCTGAAGGACGCCGCCAGCAACATCCGAGGCATTAGATCCGCCGGCCGCGCGCAGCCGCCTTATAGTGGTCTCTTTGTTGCCGAATGCTCTCAGAAACTGAAACGCGAACTCGGCCCGGTCAAACGGTTGACCGGCCAACTCGGACACGGCTTCTTCGATTTCTACGGCATTCATCGGGTACGCTGATCCTTAGTTCGCCGCAGCCGCGCGGGCGTCGCTTCGCAAGCCCTTATACGGCGCGACCTTGATCTCCCCCTCGCGCCTCCGTGTCTGCGCTATGTCGTAGCTGTTCTGCATCCGCATCAGCGTGTCCATCGACACCCCGAACGCCTTCTCGATCCGCAGCGCCATTTCGGACGAAAGCTGCGAATGCTCATTGAGCAGCGTTGAAAGCGTCGCGCGGGTGACGCCGAGCGCCTGCGCCGCCGCCGTCACCGACAGGCCCAGCGGTTCGATGATCTCGGATTTCACGAAGCCACCGGGATGCGCCGGGTTCTTCATGCGGATGCCTGCAATCGCGCTCATGGCCACCTCCTAGTGGTAATCTTCATAATCGAGGTCGACGATCTCGATCTCGTCGCGGTCGATCCGAAACGTTATCCGCCAGTTCTTCGTCACGAACAGGCTCCACGTTCCCTTGCGGTCGCCGGTCAGCATATGCGCTTTCCAGCTTGGCACGGTGCGCAACTCCTCCTCGCTCTCCATGTCCTGGAGGAAGGAAACGATGCGCTGCACCTTGGCGACGACGGCGGGCTGCAACCCGCTGGCGTCGTCATCCTCGATGAACCGCCGTAACCCCTTGTGGATCACGTTCCTGATTTTCATGATGCCAGATAATCCGAAGACCGTTCGGTGTCAAGTGACGCCATACAGGCGACTTGTTCGCGGGACTCTCAGGGCGCGCGATCAACGTCGACACTTCGCAGCCGTTGTGGATTTCAGCCAAAATAATGCAGATATTCAACGCTGTCCCTGCGACGCGACGCGCCGGTGCGGCAATTCCCCCAACCCCTGCCCGCGCATTTTCAGGATGTCCGCCGTCGCGCGTGCATAACACTGGACTGCTGACGACAACGGCAATGGCGCGCGCGATTCCAGGGCCACGACCGGCGCGACCCGAAGTTTGAGGCCGTCGAACATCCCGCGCGTGGGCGGAGCCGGGATCGCCCGCTCCTTCGGCGTAATCGCTGGTGAAGGCATGACGGTCGCGCGTCGGTCGGCGAAGCCTCGAGTGCAGTCGCTCGCCATATCCTTCGTCCGGTCGCGCGACAGCGTGCCGACCAACCGACCCTGATCGGCCTGACTGTCGCCCGTTGCGGTTGGCCCCCCGATTTCTGAACTGCTAGGCTGTAGTGACGATTTAACTATTTAAGCCATAGCATGATGCTGGCGATTTTGATGAAGCCGAGGAAGTTTCTGGCGAGCTTGTCGTAGCGTGTGGCGATTCGGCGCCACTGCTTGAGC